>Ga0180433_10000392_pt1 | contig 74889 bp, 64 predicted proteins | sample SS_ome_8_FD_132980 | JGI IMG/M metagenome (GOLD analysis project Ga0180433, IMG submission 132980) | Hypersaline lake sediment archaeal communities from the Salton Sea, California, USA - SS_1_D_1 metaG | ecosystem: Environmental > Aquatic > Non-marine Saline and Alkaline > Hypersaline >...
AGAAGAAGGTCACGAAGAAGAAGACGACGGCCAAGCGCAAGCCGGCGAAGAAGAAGGTCGCGAAGAAGAAGGTCACGAAGAAGAAGACGACGGCCAAGCGCAAGCCGGCGAAGAAGAAGGTCGTGAAGAAGAAGACGACGGCCAAGCGCAAGCCGGCGAAGAAGAAGGTCGCGAAGAAGAAGGTCACGAAGAAGAAGACGACGGCCAAGCGTAAGCCGGCGAAGAAGAAGGTCGTGAAGAAGAAGACGACGGCCAAGCGCAAGCCGGCGAAGAAGAAGGTCGTGAAGAAGAAGGTCACGAAGAAGAAGACGACGGCTAAGCGCAAGCCGGCGAAGAAGAAGGTCGTCAGAAGGAAGAAGAAGTAGCGACGACGTTCACAGACGGACAAGACGTGGCGGGCGCAGTGCGCCCGCCACGTTTCATTGTACCCATGTCCGGCATCGAAGCCCTGGATCGCGTCCCGGGGGCAAACAGAAGGCGGCACGCTCAAAGAGAACGTGCCGCCTTCCTCCTGGTGGTAGCGCCAACGGGGATCGAACCCGTGTTACCGGCTTGAGAGGCCGGCGTCCTAACCGCTAGACGATGGCGCCGTATGTCGTGGTAGGGGAGGGAGGGGTCGAACCTCCGCCGGCGGATCCAGAGTCCGCTGTCCTGCCACTAGACGACTCCCCTGCGTGTTCACCTGTCATGCGCCCTGCCGCTCGACCGCGATTCTCCGCGCCCTGGTCAGTCGCTCGAGGACCGTCTCGCGTCCGAGAAGAGACAGAGTCTCGAACATTCCCGGGCTGGCGGTCCCGCCGGTCACTGCGACACGGACGGGCTGCACGACCTTGCCGAGTCCGAGTTTCTGCTCCTCAGCGAAGCTGCGAAACAGATCCTCTATCGCTCCGGGTTCAAAGCCCTGAACCTCAGTAAGCCGTGCATACAGACCATCTAGTATAGTAATGACCCCCGGCTTCGTCAACACCTTGTTGACCGCCTTCTCATCATATTCGACCTCATCGGTCAGGAAGTAGCGAGCCTGCTCGACGATATCGGCGAGCGTCTTCACGCGGTCGTCGACGAGTTCCACGATCGATTCGAGTCGGACCCGCGCCTGTGCGCTGAGGCTCGCGTCTATCAGTCCGGCCGCATTGAGGAAGGGAAGCATCCGGTCAGTTCGCTCGGGTACCGGCAGGCGCTTGAGCCACTGCGCGTTCATCCAGAGGAGTTTCTCCGGGTCGAACGCCGCGGCCTTTCCGCTGACGCGCGCTACGTCGAATCGCTCGATGAGTTCATCAAGCGTGAAGAACTCCTGTTCGCCATCATACGCCCAGCCGAGGAGCGCCATGGAGTTGACGAGCGCCTCGGGAAGATATCCCTGCCTGCGGTACTCGCCGATGGCGAGCGCCCCGCGACGTTTCGAGAGCACCTGCTTGTCTGGTCCGAGGACGAGCGGGAGATGTCCGAACGTCGGCGGCGTCCCCCCAAGCGCCTTCGCGATGAGGATCTGCTTCGGCGTGTTCGAGGTGTGATCGCTTCCGCGGACGACGTGTGTGACTCCCATCGAGAGGTCATCAACCACGACCACGAAGTTGTACGTTGGCGTCCCGTCCGATCTCGCCAGCACCAGGTCGTCGAGCTCCGCATGATCGACCTCAACGGGGCCCAGCACCATGTCATCGAACCTCGTCCTTCCGGCCGGCACACGAAATCGGATGACCGACGGTCGGCCTTCCGCCTCGAGAGCGGCACGCTCGTCGTCGCTGAGCAAGAGGCAGCGTCGGTCGTAGCGCCATTCGCGCCCGCCGTCCGACGAGGCGTTTCGTCTCGACTCCAGTTCCGCGGGGGAGCAGTAGCATCGATACGCGGTTCCGTCCCTGAGCATCTGCACCAGCAGCGGTGCGTACGTCCCGGTCCGCTCGGACTGGAAGTATGGCCCCGAATCACCCCCGACCTCAGGGCCCTCATCCCAGAGGAGCCCGAGCCACCGATGGTCCTCGAGGATCGCTTGGAGGAACTCGTCCGTCGAACGCTCCCGGTCCGTATCCTCAATGCGGAGGATGTACTTTCCACCGCCTGCTCGGGCAAGGAGCCAGTTGAACAGCGCCGTCCGGGCTCCGCCGAGATGGAGGTAGCCGGTCGGACTTGGGGCGAATCGCACTCTCGTCTCGCTCATGTGTGTTCTTTCGTCAAGAATGTGTCAGGACCAGGGCACGGCCCGTCGAGCGAAGAAAGCGGCCTCAGGCAAGGCCGCCTCGCGAACGCGGCTACTATAGCCCTGGCCGGGAGGCATGTCAAGATGGCGCCCGGCGCGGGCTCTGGCACAGGACTTGCGGGTAGAGAACCTGGTCCATTGTGCCCGGGGACCCCGGGTGGTGGGAGGATTGATGTTCGATCTCATCAGAGCAGCGCTCGCTCGCGATCCCGCGGTGCGTGGCTGGGGTGGTGCGCTCGAGGTACTTCTGACGTATCCGGGTGTTCACGCGGTCGCGACGTACAGGGTCGCCCATGCTCTCTGGAGGTTGGGTGTCCCACTGCTGCCCGGTCTGATCTCGCAGTCCTCGAGGTTCTTCACGGGAGTGGAGATCCATCCGGGCGCGGTGATCGGACGCGGTTTCTTCATCGACCACGGCATGGGCGTCGTGATCGGTGAGACGACCGTCATCGGGAACAACGTGACCCTCTATCAGGGGGTCACCCTCGGCGGAGCGGGCAAGGAGACGGGGAAGCGCCATCCGACGCTCGGTGACGATGTCGTGGTTGGCTGCGGTGCTCGCGTGCTTGGCAACATCACCGTTGGCAACGACGTTCGGATAGGCGCCGGTTCGGTTGTGGTCCAGTCCGTGCCGGATGACTGCACGGTCGTCGGTGTCCCCGGACGTGTAGTCCGAGAGTCCGGACGGCGCGTCATCGATGCGCCGCTGGCTCATGGTGCGATCCCGGATCCGGTTCTCAGACAGCTCGGGGATCTCGAGCAGAGGCTGGCGAGGCTCGAAAACACCGGCGACCGTGGCGGAAACGGCGATGTGCCTGCGACGCAGCCGCCGCGCGAGCCCCGTCGAGTGGCGCGACAGGAGCTTGACAGAGCTCGGGACGAGGGATAGGCTGATGTTGCTGCAACACCGCGCCACGCTGGTCGGTCCCCTCCCTCGGGGCCTGCGACCTCGCATCACCTCAGTCATCGCAGACTCACGGGAGGCAGCCGGCCTACAACGGTTCGGTCGGGCGTCCCATCGAACGGAGGGAGTGACATGCCCAGGAGGTCACAGGTCCTCACAGCGGTCCTCACGATAGTCTGTGCGCTCATCCTCAACGGATGTGGGTCGAACGAGACCGTCCAGGAGCGGCCCTCCTCTCGTACGGCCACAGCCTCCGCGGAGGTGGAGAGCGGCGATGAGGATGCCGTTCTCGAGGGGTCTGCCTCCGGCTTTGTGGCCGAGCTCCCAGGGGACGCCGAGGCCGGCGCGCTGGTGGATGGTAGCGACGACCACCCGGCGATGTCGGGGCAGGCTGCGGCGGACGCGATGAGCGATACCGATGCGCTGACGGCCGCCACGCCGCTCCGGTACGGCACCGAGGAGCCCACCAGCGAGCCCGCGCTCGACGAGACCGATCTGCAGCGGACATCACCCGGCGGACTGAGTGTCACCCGAGCGTACATCTGTCGGGGCATCGAGGAGAGCGAACCGACAGACGCCGGGAGGAGTTTTCTTCCCAAGGAGGACGGGATCAACCGGCTCTGCTGCTTCAGTGAGATCACCGGCTCCGCCGGAGCGGACAGCATCTGGCACGTCTGGTACTGGGGCGATCGCGAAATGGGGAGGGTTGGGCTCGAGGTGAGAAGCGCCCGCTGGAGAACATGGAGCCGCAAGCAGGTGCTTGACGAATGGAAGGGTGAGTGGCATGTCGATATCGTCGACGAAGAAGACTTCCTGCTCTACCGACTTGCGTTCTCCATAGAGTAGCCCCAGCAGAGCACTCGAAGCCGGAACGGCCGAGGAAGCTCATCCGGCACCGGCCGGTGCATCACTCAATCTCCGAACATCGCAGAGACAGGCGCCCTCGACCAACGCGGCCGGGGGTGCTTTTCTTCGCTTGACATTCGTGGCATCGTGACTATATAGTATTTGAACATTTGCATATTAGAAGCAGCAGGGAGTGTGCCCATGACCTCACCAGGCAGCGGTAACGTAGAAGAGACCTTCGGACGCGCTGCCGAGGTCCTCAAGGCGCTGTCCCACCCGACCAGGCTCAGGATCGTTCACCTGCTTCGGGAGGGGGAGCTGTGCGTCAGCAGACTTGAGGAGCTTCTGGGCGTTCCTCAGCCCTCGGTGTCTCAGCATCTCCAGAGACTCCGCTACGCGGGGCTCATCGAATCGGAGCGCAAGGGGCACCTCGTGTGCTATCGGCTGCGCGACGAATCGGCGGCCGCCGTGCTGCGTGTGCTGGTGCCCGCGGTGCGAGGTCGTGCGGGCGGGAAGCGGAACTGAGGTGTGCGGTCGAATCCGCTCGCGCCGGACCGCATCAATCGGTGAGTGAGTTCGAGCGTCTGTACGGCCGCGACGCAGCCGACAGACTTCGAAACGAGAGAACGATCGAAAACGGCAGCATCTGACCGGGGACGCTCGCCGCATGACGGCGGGACAACAGGGAGAGAGCAATGGCTGGAGAAGGTGTCATCACAGCAACGGTCGACAATTTCGCAGCGGAAGTGGCTGGTGACAGCGGACTGGTCCTCGTGGACTTCTGGGCGCCCTGGTGTGCGCCGTGCAGGCTCGTCGGTCCCGTCGTGGACGAGATCGCGACTGACAACGCCGGCAAGATGAAGGTCGCCAAGGTGAACGTCGATGAGAACCCCACGCTCGCTCAGCAGTACGGCATCCGTGGTATCCCCGCGTTGCTGTTCTTCAAGGCCGGACAGCAGGTCGATATGATCGTCGGTGCCGCCTCAAAGCAGAGCATCCAGGAGCGTATCGACCAGCACCTCGCGTAGACAGACGGCTTCCTCCTTGCGCAACGAGCTGGGTGGGAGCACAGCCGATGGAGTACATACGATGAACATGAGAAACGCAGTGGTGTTCGCGCTGGTCGCTCTGTTCGCCGCCGGCATCCTCGGTGGTTGCAGCGGTTCGACCGACGAGGCAGCGACGATGTCGGACGAGGCGATCCCAATGGAGAGCGCTGAGAAGTCCGGGGAGACGGGTGTCAACGTGGGCGATGTCCCGCCGGCCTTCGTGCTTCCGAATCTCGACGGAGAGCATGTCTCACTGGATGACTTCGAGGGCAAGGTCGTTGTGCTCGATCTCTGGGCGACGTGGTGCCCGCCGTGCCGCGAGGAGATCCCGTTCCTCATTGAACTCTACGATGAGTTCGAGGAGCAGGGACTCGAGATCGTCGGTGTCGGACTCGACCAGGGCGGCGCGACAGACCTCGCTCCGTTCGTCGACAGCTACGGCATCGACTACACGATCGTCGTTGGCAACCGTTCCGTCAGTGAGGCGTACAAGGTCAGCGGCATTCCGACCACGCTGATCATCGGGCGCGACGGTCGCATTGCGGCCAAGCACGTCGGGTTCTCAAACGAGCTCCGTCCCGAGATGCGCGCCGAGATCGAGATGCTCCTGGGCGATGCGGAGAGCATCTAGGTAGACCATGGCTCGATCAAGGAGTGCGTGGAGGATGAGGATGGGTGAACTGGCGCTGCCGATCGCGTTCGTGGCGATCTGGCTCTTGCTGCAGCTCGTTATCCTGCCGCGGCTGGGAGTGTCGACCTGACTCCGCGGCTCGTGCAGGCCTGCGGAGCAGGTCGACGCAGAACCCGCGGAGCGGGTTGACTCCACAGAGCAGAGTACCGCGGCGAGGACACAGCAGAGCCGCAGCGAGGATGGTCCGGGGTCTGACCGATGAGCGCATCGCGTATCATTGTGAGGAAGTCGGAGTACACACTCGAGCTCGTCACTGACGCGGTGGCCGAGCGGTTCATCGTCGGCATCGGCTCGAACCCCGATGGGGGAGACAAGCTGGTTGTCGGCGACTGTCGAACCCCCGAGGGGACGTTCCGAATCGTGTCCATCGAGGACTCCGGCGATTGGGAGCATGAGGGAAGGCTCTCGTACGGTCCTCTCTTCCTGCGGCTTGACTGTCCGCCTTGGGAGGGGATAGGCATCCACGGCACGGACGAGCCCGACTCGGTCGGGACGAAGTCCAGCCGAGGATGCATCCGAATGCGGAACGACGAGCTTAGGCGTCTCGCGGCGGCCGTCGAGGTGGGGACCGAGGTCTCGATCGTGGCCTGACCAGGCACACTGAGCGGCGCCGCGCCGTGAAAGCCGTACTCGAGATCAATGGGATCTTCCGTCGGGGGCACCCTTAGGGGTGTCCCCGATTGCCGTTGACACTCGCGACTCGAACATCCTATACTGCGACCGCCTCGAGCCGGCGACTCTCCGCCGGCGATCATGCCGAAAAGCCATGGAGTCGCTCATGAAGCCCGGACAGTTTGTTGCGGTCGCGGGGAACATCGGTGTCGGCAAGACGCATCTGACGACGCTGCTCGCGAACCAGCTCGGATGGCGCGCGTACTACGAACCGGTCATCAACAACCCCTACCTCAACGACTTCTATTCCGACATGGACCGGTGGTCGTTCCACCTTCAGGTCTACTTCCTTTCCAAGCGCTTTGAGATCCACCGCGAGATGGTCGGCTCCGACGAGTCGTGCATTCAGGACAGGACCATCTATGAGGACAAGGAGATCTTCGCGACGACCCTCTACCGCCAGGGCAACATGCCCGAGCGTGACTACGAGAACTACACGGCGCTCTTCGACGCGATGACGAGCTTCCTGCGGACTCCGGATCTCATTGTCTATCTCCGAGCACGCGTCGGAACGCTCCTCGACCGCATCGGATGCCGCGGGCGCGACTGCGAGCGTGACATCGACCCGGTCTACCTTGAGGCGCTCAACGACGCCTACGAGGACTGGAGCGACAGAGCCAGGGCGGAGACGACGGTCCTGACGCTCGAGACCGACTCGATGAACCTGGTCACCGACGAGGACGCCATCCATGAGGCGCTCGGTCGGATCCTCGGGCACCTGGGACCGGACAAGGAGCCCATCCATTCACTGGGTGTTGAGGCGGGTGTGCTCGCGGGTTAGGCTGATGCTGCAGCGTGTTGCTATCGTGGTGTCCCGTTGTCACGCTATCACATTGTATGTAAAGGAGTTGCGCCGGCGGCGAATGAGAGCCGGCGAGAGAGCGTCGAATCCCCCCGGCCGACGTCCGCATCGAAGCAGGCGACGGTCGGGGACGCGTTTGTCAGAGCTCTTGAGAGGCCGTGCGCACTCACGTGCGCTCGCTCTGGGTGGATGGGCGTCGAAGTCGTCCGTCGACGAGGGGTGCAGGGATGATGCCTTGACCATTGGTAATGACGGTGGTATAATAAGTTAGACCTAGTATTGGGGGAACCATGACCGGCAGGAGACTCACCGGAGTCGCACTTCTGTGCGCGGCCGTTCTCGCGTTGACGGGGACGACTATGTCATACGGCGCTGACGCAAGGGCGCCCGAGTTCACACTTCCGAACCTTGACGGTGAGGATGTGACGCTTTCCGAACTGCTGAAGGATGGTCCGGTCATCGTTGACTTCTGGGCGACGTGGTGCAAGCCATGCATCAAGGCTTTTCCGGACCTGCAGGAGATCTTTGACAAATACGAAGACTGTGGTCTGACGGTTCTCGCGATCTCGATCGATGGACCTCGTTCGACCTCCAAGGTCGGGGCGCTCATCGCTTCGAAGGGCAACACCTTCGAGGTGCTGCTTGACCCGAGCCAGGCCGTGGCGCGCAAGTTCCACGTGACATCGGTTCCCCGCACGGTTCTGGTGCGGCAGGACGGGACGGTCGCGTGGGCCGTCACCGGCTACCGGCCGACGAACCACGAGGAGCTGGACGCCGCCGTCGCGACGCTCATCCCCGCCGACTGTCCGGACGAGGGAGAAGAGGTAGAGACCGAGGGTGAGACCGTCAACGAGGATGGAGCCGTTGAGTAGACCAGTCCTCCTGGGCGCTGCCGCTGCGACGCTGTTGTTCGCCGTGGCGACGGTCGCTTCGGCCGACGACGGTGCGTGGTCGAGCGGCGCGGTGACCGGTGAGTATCTCTTCGATACGGGGGAGGAGGCGTCCGCCTTCGACGCCCGACTCGAGGTAGATGCCGGTATCGGCCCGCTGACGGTGGGCGCCGTCTACCGCGCCTATCAGCTCTCGATGCCGACGTACAACCCGGCCGGCGTGAACATCCCCGAGTCCGAGATCAAGCACCGCTATGCGGCGCTCGACCGTGACAACCTCCGGCTGCGTGTTGGTCACTTCTACTCGACCTTCGGACGCGGGCTGGCTCTGAGGAGCTTCGAGGATGTCGACCTCGAGTACGACACCGTGCTTGATGGACTCATCGGAGACTACTCGTTCTCCGGCGCTGATCTGACCGCGCTGGCGGGCACCGTCGACGAGCCGCTCTCGGACACGCGGTATCGTAGACACAACGTCCGTGCCATCCGCGCGACCCGCTCGGTCACGAGCTGGCTTGACATCGCCGGGAGTGTTGTCGAACGCGCCTCCGTCAAGGAGGACGACGATCCTCTCGTCACCGAGTCGCTCGGGCGCTCCGAGGACCTGCTTCTCGGCGGTGAGGTGAACGCATGGCTCGGTCCGGTGTCGGTGGCCGCCGAGTACGTCGACCGTCAGGGAGACGACGGCGAACTCGAGATCGACGATATCGAGGGTCATGCGACCTACGTCGCGGCGACGGTCCAGCTCCCCTGGGCGACGCTGTTCGGCGAGTACAAGGACTATGACCGGTTCCAGCACTTCCTGGTCAATCCGCCGACGGCCGTGCGTGAGCATCTGTGGACGCTGATGAACCGCGCGACCTACGAGCCGAAACTCGATGACGAGCGCGGATATCTGGTCGAGGCGACCGTGCCGCTCGGAGAGAGCCTCACGGTTCTCGGCGGAGCATCCGAGGCGCGGAACCACGACGCAGATCTTGCTCACTGGGAGATGTTCGGACAGGCCGACGCGTGGGTCGGCGATACATCGCTCTCAGCCGGAGCCGCATGGTCCCGCGAGTACGAGCTCGGCAAGTTCATCGAGCACAGGACGGCGGGTGCGGAGGTCATACTGCCGTTGCCGTCCGGCCAGCCGATAGAGCTCCAGGTGCAGGCGGGCGAGACGACCGACATCACCGAGACGGTCTCGCTCGACTACCTTGTTGCAATGACGGTCTACACGGCTTCCGGGATCACTCTTGCGTCCGTCGTCGAGGGAACGGACGACGAATCAGAGGACCGGAGCGTGTGGGCGATGTTCGAGGTGAAGAGCCTGCTGGCAGACGATCTTGAACTTGGCGTGTCGGTGGGAAGCGAGCGCGGCGGTCTCAAGTGCTCGGGCGGTGTGTGCCGCGTCGAGCCGGAGTTCTCAGGTGCACGTGTCAGACTGACGACCTACTTCTAGGAGGATGGTTTCGTGAGCAACGGAACGCATCATACGGGCAGCGTCGGTCGGCCGCGTGTCGCCAGACTGCTGTTCGCACTTATCCTCCTGGTCGTCTGGATCGCGGCACAGGGTGGATGTGACTGGTTCAGTGATCCCGTTGCGGTGAACTTTCTGCCGAGCGTGACGATCACGGAGTGTCCTCAGGCGGGCGCGCTGCTCGCCGGTGAGGACACCGTCATCCGATGGGTCGGTACGGACATTGATGGTGACGTGACGAGCTACGAGTGGACGTACGATGACACCGTCACAGGTTCAACGACGGCTGACACCCTTCTCATTGAGGACGTCGGGGAGGGCGATCACGTCTTCGCCGTCGCGGCCGTCGATGATGCGGGTGACGAGGGCGCGCCGGCGACCTGTTCGTTCTCGGCCGGACCGGCCGGTGGCCTGGTCGACCGGAACGTCCTGGTCGAGTTCATGACCGACTTCGCGTGCGTCAACTGCCCGAACGGCGAGGCGGCGCTCGAGAACCTGATGGACGCGTACGGTCGGGACAGACTCTGCGTGGTCGCGTGGCATACGCTGCAGCCGGTCGGGACGCCGGAGACGGCGGCGCGGGAGACCTGGTATCTGGACCACCCCGAGTTCCCGGGCGGCACCGGGCATCCGATGGCCATCTTCGACGGCGGGCGTCTGATCATCGGTGCCACATCGATACCGACGGCGGAGAACGACTACGAGTTCGAGATAGAGCTCCGGCGGGCGGTGGGTTCGCCGCTCTCGATGGAGCTGACCGGTGACCTCACAGCGCGCGCCTCTCTCACCGCGAAGGTCCGGGTCGAGGATGCGCTTCCCGCCGGGACGTACACGCTGAGAACGGTCGTGCTGGAGGAGGATGTCGACTTCGCGCAGCACCTGTTCCCGTTCGTCGGTCGCGACATTCTCGACGACGAATCGTTCACACTGGCCGCAGTCGGAGAGTCCACCGAGGTCGACTACAACGTGACACTCGGCCCCGGATGGAACACGGCGAATCTGGACGCCATCGCGTTCGTGCAGAACGACGACACGCTGGAGATCATCCAGTCGGCGAGGCTCTCGACCTCGCAGCGTCCTTGAGATCAATGAAACAGGAGTGCGGGGGAGAAGGACATAACCGGAGCAGACGACAGGAAGCATGACACGACAGCACGAGAGCAGGAACACTGTCGCCACATTGGGCTGGGCGAAAGGATCCTGAGAGCAGCGCGGCACACGCCGCGAAAGGAGAGCAGCATGGTGAAGCGTATGGCGATCTTTGCCCTCGTGACGGCAGTTCTGCTGACGTCCGCCGTCTCGGCCCTCGCGTCCGACAGGGCCGTTCTGGCGGAGCTCTTTGGATCGACTGGCTGAGGCTATTGCCCGAACGCCCGTGCGGCGTTGGTAGCGCTTCAGCAGGACGAGCTTTCGACCGACGAACTCGTGGTGCTCTACTACCACGTGAGCGACAGCTACGCGAACGGCGACACCTACCAGCGCGCGAGCTATCACAGCGTTGGCGGGATCCCGCACACAGAATTCGACTGTGTGCAGGAGGTCATCGGTGCCGGGACGACCGTTATCAACACATTTCGTCCCATCGTGAATTCGCGTCTGGGCGTGTCGAGCCCCATCGAGATCGATGTCCTGGGCACGATCACAGCGGAGGGGACGCGTGGAACCGTCGGCGGCACGATGGACGTCGTCATCAGAGCGACCGACACGATCGACCTCGGCGATCTCGTTGCCCAGTTCGTTGTCTACGAGGATGTGAGTCTCGCTTACCCGTACACGGTCCGCGACATGCTCATGGCGGAGACGATCGCGGAGGGCACGCTCAGCGCCCCCGGCGATTCGGTCGTATACAACAAGACGTTCTCCGGCGTGACGAACTCGACGAACGACCCGCTCAATATGCACGTGGTCGTCTTCGTCGAGGACCAGTCGCCGCGAGAGGTCCTCAACGCGGCCCTGATGCCCGATCCGTATTCGTTCGAGATGGTGGCTGAGATCCAGGCCGCGGAGATCGACTTCTTCGGCGAGTCCGAGTTCGCCGTCTACTGCACGAACACGGGAACGGCCGACGATACGTACACATTTGACTTCGCCCTCGACTTCCCGGGCGACCCGTACAACTGGGTGGCGAACTACTGCACGACGGACGGCATCTGCTACCTTGGTGCGACGGACATATTCATCGCGGCCGGGGCGACCGAGACGCTGTACGTCCACACCACGGACTACAACGGGTCCCTCGTGGACCACGGCGTCGTATCCCTGTCGGCGACGAGCACGTCGAACGCCGTCTCGTACAGCAAGGACTTCATCACGTTCTGCGAGACGCCGGCGGTCCTCATTGTGGACGACGACGGTCCGATGATGTACGAGACGTACATCCAGGACGCGCTCACCGACGCTGGATACTATCCCTACACGTTCAGTCCGTACACCGACGGCGATGTCGATCTTCCGCTCATGAGCGGTTTCTACGCCACGTTCTGGACGACGGCGAGTCGTGACGCGATGACGATCACGGCGAGCGCCGAGGACGCGATGATGGGGTACCTGGACGGCGGCGGAAACCTCGCGCTGCTGAGCATGAACTACCTCTCGAGCCGGTCGACCAACACGTTCATCGAGGACTATCTCAACATCACATCGTGGACGAATGATACGTCCGGGTTCATCATGACCGGTGTCGCTTCCGACTACATCTCCGACGGCATGTCGCTCGGTCTGCTCGGTGGGCCGATCCCTTACTCCGAGAGCGACTCGTTCGTGACGACGTCCGACGTGATTTTCACGACGGGCAGCGGCAACAAGGCGCTCAAGGTCTCGGAGAACGGCCACAAGATCGTGTTCCTGGCGTTCCCGTTCGAGGACATCAAGGTCGCCGATCCGGACCCGAACAACCAGGTGACGGTTGCCTCGAAGATCATGCAGTGGTTCGGCTTCGACGAGACGGGTGTCGATGAGCCGGGTGCCGATTTCATGAAGCTCGCGCTTCGTCAGAACGCGCCGAATCCGTTCAATCCCGTCACGAACATTCAGTTCAGTGTCCCGGCCAACGCGGGCGCAGTGGAGCTCAGCGTCTACAACGTCAACGGACGGCTCGTCCGCACGCTGGTGGATGCCGAGATCGAGGCCGGACCGCACTCGGTGGTCTGGAACGGTCGCGACGAGGCCGGCAGAAGCGTTGCCACCGGTGTCTACTTCGCGAGGCTCGTGACCGCGGAGGAGACCGATGTGATCAAGATGGCGCTTCTGAAGTAGGGGAGCGCGGAAGAGAGAGCCTGACTCCGCAGCTCGGAGATAGGCGCACAGTTCATCCGTGGGGGCGGGTGGCCGGCGTGCCGGCCACCTGTCCTCGCATGAGAACCTCGTGAAAGGAGATGTTCCATGAGGGTCGCTCAGCTCGCGCTGGCAGGCGTCCTCCTCATCCTGCTGACGCTTCCCGGGACCGCACTTGCCTATCCGCGCGACGACGCGGCCGTTGTCGAGGTGGACATCTTCTCGCGGGCCGACATCCATCGACTCAACGACCTCGACATGGACATCATGAACGTGGTCGATGGGAAGGCGGAGATCGCCGCCATCCCCGAGGAGATCGAGACGCTGTGGGCGAACGGATTCCGTCCCGCCATCACGGTTGAGAACATGGTGGCCGCGGTATCATCGCTCCGTCTGCCGGACCGCGGCGAGTACGTCAGCTACGCTGAGCTGACCGCCGACATGCAGGCCTGGGCGACTACGTATTCGAACATCACCGAACTCGTCTCGATCGGCCAGAGCGTCTACGGCCGCGAGATCTGGGCACTGAAGATCACGGACAACCCGACCGTCGAGGAGTTCGAGGCCGAGGTCCAGTGGATCGGCGCGCATCACGGCGACGAGACCATCAGCATGGCGGTCTGCTACTACATGATCGACTACCTTCTGGAAAACTACGGGACCGACCCCGAGGTGACATGGCTCGTCAACGAGCGCGAGATCACTATCATCCCGATGTTCAACCCGGACGGCTACGAGAACGGCTCGCGGTACAACGGCAACGGGACCGATCTCAACCGCAACTACCTCTGCCCGAACGGGAGCAACGCCGGCTCGGCGTTCTCGGAGCCGGAGACGCAGGCGCTCCGCGCGTTCGATCTGGACAAGAGACCTGTGACGTCGCTGACGTTCCACTCGGGCGCCGTCTACGTCAACTACCTCTGGGACTACACGTATGCCGCGACCCCCGACGAGCCGATGATCATCACGATCTCGGATATGTACGGCTCGCTGAGCGGTCTCCCCGTGACCAACGGCGCCGACTGGTACGTGGCGGACGGAACCTGTCAGGACTGGTGCTACGAGACGCGTGGTGAGATCGATACGACGATCGAGGTGTCGGTCACGAAGGACCCGCCGTCCTCACAGATCGACCCGATCTTCAACGACAACCGTCCCGCCATGCTCTATCAGGCAAGGATGTCGGGCCGCGGGATCCGCGGGCTGGTGACCGATGCCGAGACCGGCGACCCCATCGATGCGACGATCAGCATCCCCGAGATCGGCAAGGACATCTACACCGATCCGGACGTGGGTGACTACCACCGGATGGTCGAGACCGGCACCTACACGGTTGTCTGCTCGGCCGACGAGTACCCGACTCAGACGGTCTACAACGTCTCGGCGAGTCTCGACACGTTCGTCGTCGTGAACTTCGCGCTCGAGCCACCGCCGCGCGGTTCGATCGCCGGCTACGTCCGCGACGAGTCCATGTCGCCGCTCGCAGGTGCGATGGTCGAACTGACCGACGCCACCGGCTACTCCGACGTGAGTGATGCCACCGGCTACTACGAGATCAACTACATCCCGGTCGGAGCGTACGATGTCCGCGCTTCCAAGAGCGGCTACGCTTCGGGCGAGGAGCTCGATGTCTCCGTGAGCGACGGCACGATCGCTGCGCTCAACTTCGTGCTGGCAGCCCCCGACTTCTTCGACGATATCGAGTCCGGGCTCGCGGAATGGACCGGGAGCTGGGGGACGACGACGACCACGTCGTACAGCCCGAGCACCTGCATGACCGACAGTCCCGGCGGGAACTACGGGAGCAACGACTTCGAGACGATGACGCTCGCGACCCCCATCGACCTCAGCTCCGCGGAGAGCGCCGAGCTCTCGTTCTGGCATCGCTACGATACCGAGTCCGGCTACGACTACTGCTACGTCGAGGTGAGCACGAACAACGGCTCCACCTGGACCGACATCGCGGCGTACGACGGCAGCCAGTCGGCCTGGACCGAGGAGACGCTCGACCTGACGAGCTACGTCGGCGCATCGCAGTTCAAGATCCGGTTCCTGCTTGATTCCGACGGATACATCGAACGCGACGGCTGGTACGTCGACGACGTGCTCCTCTCGATCGAGGGACCGGAGACGGGCATCGATGAGTTCGTCACACGGGAGCTGGCCATCTCCAACTTCCCGAACCCGTTCAACCCGCGCACGAGCGTGAGCTTCCGGATGCCGTCATCCGGGACCGCAGACGTCCGCGTGTACGATGCGGCCGGCAGGCTCGTGCGGACGCTTCTGGTGGGGGACGAACGCGAAGCCGGCGTGCACCAGGTCATCTGGGATGGCCGGGACGACGCGGGCCGCGGTGTAGCGGCGGGCGTGTACTTCTCACGGATCATCGCCGCGGGCCGTGAGGCGTCGGCGAAGATGGTGCTTCTGAAGTAGTGCGGCCGTCGTCGGATGGCGACGACGGCTCGGCGGTTGCTGCGGCAGCTTGGGAGTCGCTGGCGCGACTCCACGCTCGCTGTGATGCGACAGCTGCGAGTACGACCATGACCACAGCGGGGCGGCCTGATGGCCGCCCCGTTTCCGTTGTCGACACGTGCGCGGCGTCGGTTTCGGTTCCCACCGGCGGAGCGTATGATGTCGCGAACGCGCTTGACACTCTTCGAGCCGCGATGCAAGAATCACGAGCGAACCGGAGCCTTGTGGTTTCGGACCCCTTGTCGGACCAGACGGGAGGAAGTTTGAGGCGTTTCAGAGTGCTGGGTCTCATTCTCGGGGTTCTCGTCTGTGCGGCGGTCCTCATCGCGCCGACGCCCGAAGGGCTCGCATCTGAAGCACAGAGTGCTTTGGCCATCTTCGCGCTCTGCTTCGTACTGTGGGTCACCGGCGCACTCCCGCTGGCGGTGACCAGCATCCTCGCGATCGTGCTGCTCCCGACACTCCGTGTCATTCCGGCCTCCAGGTCGTTCTCGCTCTTCGGCAGTTCGGCCGTCTTCTTCATCCTCGGCGCGTTCATCATCGCCGCGGCGATGATGAAGTCGGGACTCTCGACGCGTCTCGCGCTGGCGTTCCTGCGGCGGTTCGATTCCGGCCCGAGGACGCTCCTCGCAGGCGTGATTCTCGCGGGCGGGTTCCTCGCGTTCTGGATGCCCGAACACGCCGTTGCCGCGCTGATGTTCCCCATCGTTCTTGAGATCGCAAGGGCCCTCGAACTTGAGCCCGGCCGGAGCCGATACGGGCGCGCGCTCTTCCTCGCGCTCGCGTGGGGAACCGTGGTGGGTGGTGTCGCGACCTTCCTCGGGGGCGCGAGGAACCCTCTGGCGCTCGGGATCCTCAAGGAGCACTATGATCTGACGATCGGGTTCCTCGACTGGATGGTCGCGGTCGCGCCGCTGTCCGTGATCCTCATGGGTGCCATCTTCCTGCTGCTCTCCAGATCGTTCCCGTCGAACGTCACCGATGTGTCCAGAGCCGGCGTGGTGCTGCGCGAGAAGGCGAATGCGCTTGGTCCGATGGGGCGTCGCGAGAAGGGGATCGCTGCGATCGTCATCATCACGATCATCTCCTGGATCGTTGCCGGGCGTGGGTTCGATCTCGCGTCGATATCGCTGCTGGCCGCGGTCTCGATGTTTGCGTTCGATCTCATCGACTGGAAGAGTGTCGAGGAGTACGTGAACTGGGGAGTGATCCTGATGTATGGCGGCGCGATCGCGATCGCGGCCGCTCTCCACGAGACCGGGGCGGCGAAGTGGATCGCGGAGGCCGGGATGGCGCGCATCGGAGCGATGCCGCCCTTCTGGATGCTGATGACGTTCGCCCTCGTGGCGACCTTTCTGACGGAGGCCATCAGCAACGTCGCGGCGGTGGCGCTTCTTCTGCCGATCTGCTTCGGCATCGCGGAGGGGGCCGGGATACCTCCCGTTCTCGTCGTCTACGCGGTCGCGGTGCCGGCGGGTCTTGCGTTCGCGCTTCCGATGGGGTCGCCGCCGAACGCCATCGCTTACTCCGCCGGCTACTTCCGACTCAAACACGCCGTGAGCGTGGGCGCGCTCCTGAAGATCGTCGCGCTCGCGCTCTTCGCGGCGGCAGCGTTGTTCTACTGGCCCGCTCTCGGTCTGGTCGTGTGATCCGATCGACAGCCGGTTGTCTCTGGAGGTGACCTCTTGAAGCGGACGCTTCTCATAATGTCCCCGTCGCGGGTCTCCTCGACCTGTGTCGAACGGGCGCTCGCATCCGCGGAGCGTGCCGACGGCGAACTCGTCGTCGTGTACATTCTCGACACGACGCTTGCCGACGACGTCCAGGAGCGCATCCAGGACTTCGGATTCGTCGGCGACGTTCCGAGCGCGCGCTTCCTCGACGCGGTGAGGGAGGAACACAGGAGGAGAGGGGAGGCGGAACTCGAGCGGATAGCCGGATTGGCTGAGGCGCGCGGGGTCTCCGTCGCCGTCGAACTCGTCGCGGGAGAGTTCCTCCGTCTGTCACTCGCGGCCGCTGAGCGCATCGCGCCGTCCGAGATATTCGTGGCGAGGCAGGATCGACCTGCGCTCTCGCGGCTTGTCATCGGTTCCGACGTGAAGCGACTTGAGCGGGACGCGAGCTGCGACGTGAACGTGTACCGGGCCGGCGATCGCGATGGCGGGGGCCGCGAGAGCGGCAACGAGGGATCGTAGGCGCGACGCCCGGCACGAACATACGCGACGCCCGGCACGAATGCCGGGCGTCGTTGGGTACTTCCCCCTGTATCTCCTCCTCGCGCGCTAGCCTCCGATTCGCGCGAGTTCCTGCTCCAGAAGTGATCTGAGCTGTTCATCCTGCGCGACCTGGATCGCCTGTCGGAGTTCCGTCTTCGCTTCCTCCACTCGCCCCTGCTCCGAGAGAAGTCTCGCGAGGTTCGCGCGCGGTGCGGCTGTTCGCGGCCTGAGCGTGATCTCGCGTCGCAGCTCCTCCTCGGCCGCGGCGAAGTTGCCCATCGAGTAATAGGCGTCTGCGAGGCGCGTGTGCACGTGGTCGACTGGTGTGCGACCCGCCTGAGCGGCGTTGAGCGCCGAGATGGCCTGTTCGTAGCGGCCGTTCGCGAGATAGATGTCGGCGAGACGCGAAAGCGCCGGCGTATGGCGGTCGTCGATCTCGATCGTGCGGATGAGCGCCTCGACCTCACGCTCTATCTCATTGTCCGCCATGTGGATCAGCGCAAGGGTGTAGGTGGCGTCGACGCTCTCCGGATCGAGCTCGAGAGCGCGGTCCAGATACGCGATGGCCTCCTCGGTCTGATCGAAGAGCTTGTACGTCTGTCCGAGGCCCACCAGCGCGAGGACGTTCTCGCCCTCCATCTCGATGGCCCGGCGGAACGACCGCTCCGCACCCTCCAGGTCCTCCATCCTCAGCTGAGCCGATCCCAGACTGACGTAGGCCTGGACGTACTGCGGGTCGATCTCGATGGCCCGCCGGAAGTTCGAGACGGCGCCCGCGATGTCGCCGTCTCTCATCATGAGAATGCCCTCGTTGACGAGGGTCTGCTGCTCGGTCGCGTCCGCCTTCTCCATGAACTCGAATGAACCCGCGCGCCGCGAGGTGCTTGCGAAGCTCGTGCCGGCAAGGTCGGTCGCGAGCTGCGGGGCCGTGGTGACCCCCATCGCCGTCAGGATGACGAGCAGCAAGGCGCCGACGCCGCCGACCACGCCTGGAACGACTCCGGGGCGCGCGCGCAGGAGTCCGATGAGTCCAAGGACACCGAGAACGACGCCGGGGATCGCATAGAGTGGTTCACGCAGCACGGTCGCGGGGACGAGGGCGGCCAGCAGGACCCCCACACCGGCGACAGTGCGAGCCGTCTCCTCTCCCGCAAGTCTGGACATCGATAGTGAGAGAGGAGCGTCACCCGCGGTCGGGTCCCACACGTCCCGCGCCAGGAAGGCGAGGATCGAGGAGAGGACCGTTATCGTGACGATGCTCTTCGGGAGCCAGAGAGCGGCCTGTTCCCCGGCGTATGCGCAGAACCCGAGACTCAGGGCGAAGAGCGCGACCCCACCGATCATCAGACCGGCGAGCGGCGTGTAGCGTCCCAGCCGGAACGGCGGCGCGTAGTAGAGCGTGTAGACCGCGAGCGTCGCGAGGACATATGTCAGCGCGACGTAGCTGACGGAGAGCGAGAACAGGACGGCGAATCCCATCATCACGAGTCCGAGCTGGAGCATCCGGGTTCTGTCCTCCGACGGTGCGGTTTCCCCGTCGTGCGCGAACCAGAGCCGCATGAATGTGGCCGTCTGCGCCGTGAAAAACGACGCGACAACGAGTCCGATGAGCGAGATGAGGTCGAACGGGTGGGCGACCGAGATGGCTCCGGTCGACCCGAGCAGGAGCCGCGCGCCCAGAACGATGCCGGCGGCGGTCGCGACGAGATGCAGACCGACCGTGGGCACGTCGATTCGTCGGACAAGCCGCCAGAACGCCTCACGGTCATAGAGCCAGTACCAGATCTTGAGGATCGGTATGAGGACGATGAGGTCGATGAGCGAGTTCGAGAGATCCGAGAGCGCGAAAGGCGTGACGTTCACGAACGCTCGGTAGACGTTCGCCCGCGCGAAGAACAGCTGGTAGACGTTGTCGATCTCCGCGCCGAAGAGCCGGGTGATCGCAACCGTGATCGGGGGAAGCGCGAAGAAGAGGAACATCGTGGGGTAGACCACGATGAACGCCAGCAGCGCGCGCCCGAGGCTCCTGGTCTTGATATGGACGTAGACGGCGGCCAGGATGCAGCCGACGGCGGCCTCGAGCCGGATGCCTGCCGTCGTTCCCTGGAAGCCGTGGTAGAACGGGTTGAGGAGGTTCACGAACGCCGTCCCCAGACCCGTGTGGTCGGGAATGAGGTATCCGATCAGCTCCGGGTTCTCTCCGCCTCTCGCCAGCAGGAGATCGAGCAGCGGCGGCAGGAGCGTCAGCAGCCATGCGAACAGCATGAGTTTCGTGACGCGTTCGATCCGCTCCCGGGCCATGAGTGCCAGGACGACCGAGAGTCCGAGCATCGGCGCGATGTAGGCCAGCGGGTAGTGAATGAAGTAGGAGAGGAAGTAGATGGTCTTCAGCTGCCCCGAGACCTGCTCGAGGAAGTGCCGGACCACGATGATCGCCGCGAGGATCAACAGCCAGCGACCGAGCGTGATCGGCATGCTCTCGACAGTGTCGATGAGTCCCGTAAGACGTTCTCTGGGTCCGCGCTTCATCAGTTTGAGGCCTCCTCATGTGATCCTTTGCAGGTATCCGTCTTTAAGAGCTTACGTCTGCGCGCTCTAGGGTGTCAAGCCGCCTCCCGGAACGGCCCAAACAGCTTGACCCGGGGACGTTCCGACCGATAGAATCCAAAGACTATACGCGACGAACGGGACACGACACGTATCGGGGAACCGGCATGTCCGGGGGTACCGGTCGAGGGAGCACAGCTATGACCGAGAACTTCGACGACAGCGAGATGGCCCAACTGCTGGCCGATGAGAACGAGAAGCTCTCCCAGCTGCGAGAACTCGTCGACGGCGCGTGCGAGGAGATCATGGGAGGCCGGCTTGATGTCTCCGAGGCGACGGTGATCGCTCAGCGCGTGCGCCGACAGGCCGCTGAGATCATTCCCGACATGATGGACAAGTTCGATCTCATCTACCAGAGCAGGTTCGAGCGACTGATCTCACAGTACGTATCGGTCCGATCCTCCTCCAAAGACGCCTGATAGGCGACCGCACTGCTCAGGGGGATCCAGATGAGGCTCACGGTCCTCGCCAGCGGAAGCTCCGGGAATGCCTTCCTCATATCCACCAGTACGACGAGCATTCTCGTGGACGCCGGCATCTCGGCGAAACGGGCGGCGTGTGCCATCGCCGATGTGGGTGAGGACGCGTCCGACCTCGCCGCCGTGTTCGTGACACACGAGCACTCCGATCACATCAGCGGGATCGGCCCCATAGCGCGGCGCTTCGGCCTGCCCGTGCATGCGACGCGCGGCACGCTCCGTGCGATCAACCGGCGCGCCGGTGACGGGTTCACAAGGGTTCCCATCGCGCCGGGAGAGCCGCTCTCGGTCGGCGACATCACTCTCTCGCCGTTCTCGACCAGCCACGATTGTTCGGATCCCGTCGGGTATGCCTTCGAGGCGGATTCGGCGCGTCTCGTTGTGGCAACGGACCTTGGAGTTGTGGGATCGGCGGTCCGCCACCAGATGGCACGTGCGGACTGCGTCGTGCTCGAGTTCAACCACGACGAGCGGATGCTCGTCGACGGCCCGTATCCGTGGCCGTTGAAGCAGCGGATCATGAGCAACGTCGGACATCTGTCCAACGAGACGGCCGCCCGTGAACTGGCACGTTCGGCGGACCATCCCGTGTCGACGGTGGTCCTCGCGCACCTTTCGGAGGAGAACAACAGGCCGCGTCTGGCGTATGAGGCTGCCGCCGCCGCGTTGGATGCGGCCGGTCGGTCGGACGTCGCGGTCCTGCTGGCAAGTCAGAAGGAGCCGCTGGGGCCGATCGAGATCATAAGGAGGAGCGACAGGGAATGCACAAGATCGCGGTCATCGGAACGGGCTACGTCGGACTTGTAGGAGGAGCCGGCCTGGCCGACTTCGGCAATACGGTCATCTGCGTGGACCTGATCAGAGAGAAGATCGAGAAGCTGAAGGCGGGAGAGATCCCATTCTACGAGCCGGGGCTCTCGGAGGTGGTGCTTCGGAACGTGCGGGAGGGGCGGCTCGAGTTCACGACCGACTTCGAGCGCGCGGTGAAGGAGTGCGACGTCATCTTCTGCGCAGTCGGCACGCCGGAGGGTGAGGACGGAGCGGTCGACCTGTCTCAGGTCGACGCGGTTGCGCGCGACATCGGCAAGCACATGGACGGCTACCGCATTATCGTCCAGAAGAGCACCGTCCCGGTCGGGACGGCCCGGCGCATCAGCAGGATCATCCGCGATCAGCAGTCCGAGCCTCACGAGTTCGATGTCGTCTCGAATCCCGAGTTCCTTCGGGAGGGTTCCGCCGTCGGCGACTTCATGCGGCCCGACCGCGTCGTCGTGGGCGCAGACAGCGACAAGGCGTTCCAGGCGATGCGGAGCATCTACTCGCCGCTCTACCTGATCAGAACGCCGATCGTCGAGACGACTCCTGAGAGCGCCGAGCTGATCAAGTACGCATCGAACTCGTTTCTCGCTACGAAGATCAGTTTCATCAACGAGGTCGCGAATCTCTGTGAGCGGGTCGGCGCGGACGTGCAGACCGTCGCGTACGCCATGGGTCTCGATAAGCGGATCGGGCCGAAGTTCCTGCACGCGGGGGCCGGGTACGGCGGCTCGTGCTTCCCGAAGGACACCAAGGCGCTCACCAAGATCGCCGAGTCGGCCGGTGTGGAGTGCAGCATCGTCAGCTCGTCGGTTCGGGTCAACATCGAGCAGAAGCTGCGAATGGTCGACAAGGTCGTCGCAGCGGCCGGCGGCGACGTCGCCGGGAAGACGGTCGCGCTACTGGGGCTGGCGTTCAAGCCGAACACGGACGACATGCGGTATGCGGCGTCGATCGTTCTCGCCGAGGGGCTGAACGAACTCGGCGCAGTCGTTCGTGGTTTCGACCCGGTCGCCATGGACAACGCGCGCGCGATCATGCCGTTCGTGACGCTCACGGACGACGCGTACTCGGCGGCGGAGGGCGCGGACGTTCTCGTGCTCGTCACCGAGTGGAACGAGTTCAGACAGCTTGACATCGAGCGTCTTATGAAGGTGATGCCGGGTCGCGCCGTCGTCGACTGTCGCAACATCTACCAGCCCGAAGACTTCGAGAGGCATGGGTTCACATACGATGGTGTCGGCCGAGGCCGAGCAGCGTAGCCTGGAGGCAGCGTAGCCTGGCGGCCGCGCCGAGTCGGGGACTGAGCACCGCTTCGTGGACCCGAGTGCGCGGTCTCGGAGTTTGGTGCTCCGAGCAACGAAAAACGAGGGGGACACAATGCCTGCGAATGCAGTCCCGCCGGGCGTGAAGGCCAGGCGCCTCATCGACGGGGTCGAGATTAAACAACTCCGGCTCATTCCCGACGAGCGCGGGTATCTCATGGAGATGCTCCGTTCGGACGATGAGATGTTCCAGAAGTTCGGACAGGTCTATCTGTCCGCGGCCTATCCCGGCGTCGTGAAGGGATGGCACTACCACAAGGTTCAGACCGACTACTTCACCATCGTCAGCGGGATGATGAAGGTGGTGCTCTACGACGGCCGCGAAGGATCGCCCACCCACGGCGAGATCAACGAGTTCTTCATGGGCGAGCAGAACCGTATCCTCATCACGATCCCGCCGGGTGTGCTCCACGGCATGAAGGCCATCGGCGACAAGCCGGGACTCCTCGTGAACTGCCCGACCGAGGTCTACTGCTACGGCGAGCCGGATGAGTTCCGCGTCGATCCGCATGATGGTACTGTGCCGTACGACTGGGGAAGGCATGACGGGTAGCGGAATCAGCCATCGTTGACAGTCTTCCAAATCGCGTGATAGAGTGCGAGGTTGAACGCCAACGACCGTGCGGAGCTGCAGGTTCGTCCCGCACGTACCCGCGCAGTCCGGGGATTGACTATGACTCCATTTGCAGTACTGATGACCGCCGCGTTGCTGGCCGGCCCCACGGGTCTCTCTCAGCAGACCGTGCCGGAGCAGCCGCTGACCACGATCGAAGAACAGCCGGTTGCGCCATCTCCGACTCGCGTCGTGGACCTGCCGATCGACCGGGCCGAGTACATCGTCGGTCCGGGGGACGAGCTTCTTCTGACGCTCAGCGGCGAAGTGAACGAGGCCGAGCATCTCACGGTGTCGCCCGAGGGCGCGCTGATCGTTGGTTCCGTGGGTTCACTCCCGGTATCCGGGTTCACCCTGGAGGAGGCCGAGAGCGAACTCCGAGGCTTCTTCGACGAATACTACCATGGTATCGACATCTCTCTGAATCTCATCTCCCCCCGTGACGTCGTGATTCACGTGACCGGTGCGGTCGCGGAACCGGGCCACTACGAGGCGACGGCCGCTATGCGTGTTGCCGCCGTGGTTGAGCTGGCTGGCGGAGTCATTGAGGACGGCTCTCTGAGAGCCGTACGGCTCCTCGTGCCGGGCGGAGACGCGCGGCGCGTCGACCTGCTCCGGTATGCGTACCTGGGTGAGCTCGCCGCAAACCCGCTCGTGATGGAAGGAGCGGTCATTCATGTTCCCTTCCAACTCCGGACGGTCGAGGTCCGTGGCGCCGTGAATCGTCCTGATGAGTATGAACTCGTCGCCTCGGACGACGTGTTGAAGCTCATCAGGCTCGCTGGCGGCACGGCACCCGACGCGGAGCTGTCCAACGTGGAGCTGGTGCGGTTCTCGGATGAGAACCCGCGACTGTACACACGGATGCTGCTGGATCTGACCGACGCGTCCGGGGACGCTGCCGCGCGCGCCGGGAACGCGCAGACCAGGCTCGAGGATGGGGACAGGATCTTTGTGCGAAGGCTCGAGGGATGGCATCGTGACGCGCGGGTCGAGGTGCGCGGCGAGGTCGCTATGCCGGGCACGTACTCCGTCAATGAAGGTGAAGAGGGTATCCGCGATGTCGTCTCTCGCGCCGGCGGACCGACCGATGCCGCCGACCTCGCGGGCGCAACACTTCGTCGGCGCGCTTCACGCGGGATCGATAGTGGCGTCCAGAGGCAGGTTGAGCTGCTGGAGGAGTACGAGTCGGTCCATATGACCTACGAGGAGTATGCGTTCTTCGTCTCGCAGCGGATAGAGCTTCCCGACCAGGTGTCGGTCGACATCGAGTCGCTTCTCAGCAACGGAGGAGAGGAGGACGATGTGCTCCTCCTCGATGGAGACATCATCGAGATTCCGCGCTCTCTGTCGGTCGTTCGCGTCAGCGGTGCGATCCAGAGACCGGGCTTCGTCAATTTCACAGCGAACGCATCAGCAAAGGACTACGTCGCGCTGGCCGGTGGCTTCACGAGCGACGCAAACCGTCGCGGCCTGCGGATCGTCAAGTCGCAGTCAGGAAGCCGTCTCCGTGCATCGCGGGACGTGCGGATCGAACCGGGTGATATGGTCTGGATCCCGCGCAGGCCCGCGCGCGACTGGTGGGAGATCACCAAGGAGATCCTCACGGTCGTCGGCCAGGTGGCCACGATCTATCTTGTTGTCGACAACATCGCAACCCAGTAGTCGAGAGCCAACCGGAGGACCACTTGGAGCAGAGACCATCCGACGCAGGTTCCGGTACCGAGACCGTCAGGCCGCTCTCAGACTACGTCTTCGTGCTCATCAAGCGGCGCCGGCTTATCTTCCTGAACATTCTCGTCGTCGCGGTTCTGACCGCGATCGTGTCGCTCGTTATGCCCTCCTGGTACACGTCGACCGGAACGCTGTTACCCACCGAGTCCGGGCAGCCCAACGTCGGGCTGATGTCGATGATCGAGTCGACCTTCCCTCTGTTGGGGATTCCCGGTGTTTCTGCGCCGTCCGAATCGATGGTGGCGATCCTGACGAGTCGGCGAGTCGCGGACGACGTCATCGAGGCGAACGATCTCATGTCCGTCTTCCGCTCACGGACGATGGACGGCGCCGTCAGGACGCTCAGAGAGCGATCGGCTGTCGATGTCAACGAGAGCGGAGTCCTGCGGATCACGGTCGAGGATCGCAGCGCCGAGCGCGCGGCGGCGATCGTGACCTCATTCATCGCATCGCTCGAGCGCTACAACCAGGAGACCCGCACGACTTCGGGCCGCCGCATGCGTGAGTTCGTCGAGACGCGCATGGCCGAGACGAAGCTCGCCCTCGCCGGCGCGGAGGAGAAGCTCTCCGCGTTTCAGACGGAGCATGCGAGCATCGAGATAGGTGAACAGGCCCGCGCGGCGATCACGGTGCTGGCGCAGGCCGAGGCCGAGGTGACGGCTCTCCAGGTTCAGCTGGGGATTCTCAGAAGCTACGCCAATGAGAACCACCCGGGTGTGCTAGAACTCGAGGCGAGGATCCGCGAGCGGCGGCGGGTGCTTGGCGACCTCAGGACCGGAGACGGTGCCGACGCCTCCGGTATGGCCCCGTCTCTTGGTGATCTGCCGGAACTCGGTATCGAACTTGCCCGCCTGATGCGCGAGGTTGAAATGCAGAACGGCGTGTACTACCTGCTTTCCCAGGAGCTCGAGTCGGCGAAGATCCAAGAGGCCCGAGATACTCCGACGATTCAGATCCTCGACACACCGCGTCCGGCCGACCGGCGCACGAGGCCGCAACGCAAGCTCATGGTCGCCATAGGAGTCCTTCTGGGACTCCTGATCGGGATCATCATGGCACTCCATCGTGAGTTCCTCGAAACGACAGACGCGTCGCACCCCGCCAGGCGGAACATCGACGCAGCCATGTCCGCTCTGAAGGAGGACACGGCTCGGCTGCGGGGACGGTAGGATTGGGCGCCGACGCTCTTCTCTCTGGACACAACACGACGGGCCGCCGCTGGCCGTGCGACTCTATGCGGGCGCTGGTGTTCTTCAGTCTGCTCGTCGTTCTCCAGGTGTGGGCGGCGGTCATTGCCTCCTACGAGCCACTTCAGTTCCTGGCCGGTGTGCTCTTCCTTGCGGCCGTGGTCGCATCGTTCCGTTCCACGTTGACAGGCCTTGCCCTCATCATCATCTCACAGCTCTATCTTCTCCAAGGCACCGCCGAGATCAACGCGGGAGAGGTCGCGTATGCGGCCGTGTTCATCTCAACGCTTCTGGGGTGGGTGCTCCGCGACGGGCGCACCTTGGAGGGGCATCGGCTTCTCCGCTCGCCCGTCGGCGCTTCACTCCTTGTCTTTCTGGGACTGTGCGTCGGCTCGCTGGTTCTGGTCGCACTGTACGGGGGAAGCCCGTTGTGGTGGTTGCGAGACCTTGTACGGTTCTCGTATCTGCTTCTGTTCTTCCCTGTGGCCGGGGCAGTGAAGTCGCGTAGCGCCGCGTTCGTCGTGCTCGGGTGTCTCGCCGCCGTGATTCTCTACCACGGCGTGCTTACCATCGCCGGGTACGCTCGGGCCGTCGCCTCGACCGAGGCTCTCTGGCAGCTTCGGTATCAGCGGGTCGCACTCCACGAGATCTTCGCGCTGGCCACACTTGTGGCATCATTCGCGGTGTTCCTTCGTGCTCGCTCGCGCGCAGTATCGGTCGTGGCTCTTTCGATGGGGCTGCTCGGTCTGATAGCGCTTGGCGTTTCCTTCACACGCGGCTACTGGATGGCCGCCGTGCTGGCGTGCGCTCTCGTCGCGATGATGCTGCGCGGCCCTGCCCGTCGGATCGCAGCGTTCTGGCTGATTCTCCTCGTCGCCATCTTCTCGGGAGGCATGACCGTGTTCTCCGCGAAGTTTATCGGCGTCTTGATTTCGATGGCGGACCGACTCTCCACGTTCACAAGTCCTTTGCGTGTTCTCTCGGTTCAAGAGCGGATGGCTGAGACGCGCGCGGCAATCGATATGGTCATATCCGCTCCGGTCTTCGGCCGTGGGCTTGGAGCCGAAGTCTCGTACATGTCGCCGCTTCAGCACCACGTCATCACACGGCCGTTCATTCACAACGCGTATCTGTTTGTTTGGTTGAAGCTCGGTATCGTTGGACTGGTTTCGTTCCTGGTGTTCTATCTCCGAAGTATTCGCATGACCCTTCGCGCGGCCGCGCGTGCGTCGTCCGCCATCGCTCGTGCGATGCTCTTCGCCGGGGCTGCCGTACTGATTGCGGCCGTTCCTCTCTCCTTCACGTCGCCACAGTTCTACGACAAGAGCTCGGCTCTCGTGCTGGCGCTCGTGCTCGGACTCTCGCATGCCTCGCTTCGCGGAAGGCTCGACATCGTCGCCGGAGAACCGGCGCCGGCTCCGGGAGTCGTCGATGAGAGATAAGCGGTCTGACAAGGACGAACGGATCAGAGTGCTTGCAATCGACCACACGGTTGGCGTGGCCCCGTTCAGGAAGAAGTTCGAGGCGATCGCGAGTCATGGCGACATCGACCTCACAGTGCTCGCTCCCGCTGTCTGGAAGGAGAACTACCGGGCCATTGTCCCGCCGGCGATCGGGCGTGGATATGCGATCCGAACAGGGAGCGTCGTCTTTCCCGGTTACAACAACCGTGCGTTCTTCGCGACGGGTCTCGCATCAGCGATTCGTAGTGTGCGGCCACACATCATCGATCTGTACGAGGAGGCTTTCAGTCTCTTTCTTCTCCAGACCTCGGTCCTCGCGGGAATTCTCGCCCCGGAGGCGAAGATCATATTCCATTCATCGGACAGCCTCTCTTTCGACGACAGGTACCCGTACCGGCCGTCCCGGATGTACGCGGCGATCCAGCGGCGCACGCACCGCGTCGCATCGTATGCTTTCACGATCAATGAGATAGCTGGTGAGCTCCTGCGCTCCAAGGGATACATCGGCCCGATCACGCGCGTGTTCCACGGCGTCGACGAGGAGGAGTTTCGCCCCATGGACGCTTCCGAGCTGCGGAGCGAGCTGCGACTGCGCGGTCCTGTGGTCGGATGCGTCGGGCGGCTCACCTACAAGAAGGGTGTGGACGTTCTCATTCGCGCCGTGGCCGCACTGCAGGATCCGCCTGAACTCGTCATCATTGGCGACGGGGAGGAGAAGCCGCGCCTTGAGGCGCTGGCGGTGGACACCGGGATCGGCGAGACGACCCGGTTCGTAACAGGGGTCACCCACGAACAGATCCCCGCCTATCTCAATGCGTTGGATGTGATGGTTCTGCCATCGATCCGCTCGGAGAAGTTCAATGAGCCGTTCGGGCGAGTTCTCGTCGAGGCCATGGCGTGCGGCGTGCCCGTTATCGGCACCACCTGTGGCTCGATGGCGCTCGTACTCGGCGATGCGGGACTCATCGTTCAGGACAACGACGTCGATGCGCTCAACGACCAGCTTCGATCGCTTTTGTCCGACCGCGCCCTGATGGATGAACTGTCCAGTCGTGGGCGCCAGCGGGTGCTGGATCTCTACACATGGCCGCGGTTCGCGAGTCTTATCCACCAAGGGTATCTGGACGCACTCAAGGACTGAGTCTCCGATGGAGTACCTGTTTCTCGCCACATCGAGCGTAGTCAGTGCGATCGTCAATGCGGTACATGGCCGCCCGCGGGAAGCGGCGCGCAGTGTCGTCGTATTCAAGCTGGACCACCTCGGCGATCTCATTTCGGCCGCTCCGGCAATCTCGGCGATCCGGCACATTCACCCGGATGCGGAGCTGACGCTTGTTGTCGGCAGCTGGTGTGAGGAACTTGCCAGAGCGCTGTTCCCCGTCGATATCGTGGTTGCCTATGACAGTCCGCGGTTCGATCGCGCCGAAGCTGGGATGCAGGCGGAACGGCGAGCACTCAGAGACGTTCTCGGCGGACGATCATTCGATATCGCCTATGGGCTTCGCGATGATCGGTCATCTCTCTCCTTCTGCTTGTGGGGTGGGGCTAAACGACGTCGCGACCGCGGCTCCGTTCGCATCCGTGACCGCGCGGGGCGGCTGGCAGCCAGACTGCTCGGGCGAGGCGACCCGGGGCCTCGGTCGGAATCCGATACCAACCTCCTCATCGCCGGTGTCTCTCCGGAAGCATCGACGGCATCGGGTCGGCTCGAACCGCGTCCGTCGGATGTCGAGCAGGTGGAACAGGACGTCCGGCGATCGCGGGCGGGTGCGACTGGTCCACTCATCGTGCTTCATCCCGGCGCTGCGTGGGTCCACCGGCGCTGGCCCGTGGAGCGGTACGCGGAGCTGGCGGCGGCAGTGCGTGAGGAACTCGATGCCGTGGTTTTTGTGACCGGTTCCGCGGGCGAGCGGGAGCTGGCCGACCTCGTGGTCGCAACCGAGTCTCCGGGGCATGTCGTGGCCGGTGAGTACGGGATAGGGGAGGTGGCCGCGTTGCTCTCCCTGGCCGACGTCTTCGTCGGAGCCGACACGGGGATCACACACCTGGCGTCCGCTATGGGTTGCGCCGTCGTCGCGCTCTTCGGACCAGGTGACCCTCGGCGGTTCACACTGAACGGCACACGGGATGCCACACTCTACGTGCAGCAGGACTGCTCGCCGTGCGGGCAGTCCGAGTGTGATCGCGACGGAGCCTGCATGAAGGCGATAGGTGTTGCTGATGTCCATGCGGAGGTGCTGCGCGCCGTGCGTGGCGGTGAGCCGGACGACGCCGAAACCGGAGGGGGCGTGTGAGAGTTCTCTTCCTCACGTCGAGACTCCCGTATCCTCCGCACCGCGGGGACCGCGTCAGGACCTTCAACTTCCTGCGTGAGTTCGCATCGCGACACGACGTCCACCTGCTCTCGTTCGTGGAAGGGGAGGAGGACCGGGCCGCCGCAGCAGGACTCGACGATCTGTGTTCGCACGAGTTCGTCACGCTCAGCAAGCAGCGATCGCTCATGAACATCGCGGCACACGCACTGTCACCGCACCCCTATCAGGTGCTCTACTACCGATCGTCGCAGATGCAGCGCGCCGTCGGTGAGGCGCTGGCGAACGGTCAGTATGATCTTGTCTACGTTCACCTGTTCCGGATGGCGCCGATACTGGTGTCTGCTGTCGAGCGTGATGTGTCGGGCGCCCGCCGCGTGAGGGCCGTGCTCGATCTTACCGATTCCGTAGCATCGGAGATCGAACTCTCGATTCGACACCGGCCCGTAGCAACGCGGCTGCCGTACGTGTGGGAGTGCCGGAAGATCCGCGCACTCGAGCGGAGCGTTCTGCCGCGTTTCGATGAGGGCTGGGTGATATCCGGGGCCGATAGGGACGACGTGCTTGCGACCAGTCCCGGTGCCCGCATCGAGGTGGTACCGAACGGCGTCGACGAGAGCCTGTTTGAGCTCGAGCCGCCGGAGAGTGCATCGAGCACGGTCGTCTTCGTTGGGAATCTGAGCGTTCCGCACAATATCGACGCTGTGGCGTTCCTCGTGCGTCGCGTCATGCCCCGGCTCAGGGACCGTGTTCCGGACGCGTGTCTTCGTGTTGTCGGGCAGGGGGCTGGGGACGGGGTCAAGGATGTCTGCTCGTCGGCGGCGTGGTGCTCGCTCCTCGGGTTCGTTCCGGATCTTCGCGATGCGTACCGTGGGGCGGCCGCGTTCGCGGCTCCACTGCGATTCGCCGCAGGCGTGCAGAACAAGATGCTCGAGTCGATGGCGGCCGGGGTTCCGGTCGTGACCACGTCCGTTGGCAACAGGGGATTGACGGCCGAACCGGACCGCGAGATCATCATTGCGGACGATCCCGAAGCATTCGCTCGCGGGCTTGCGTGCGTTCTCACGGACACCGGACGTCGTCTCGCGCTGAGTCGTGATGGGCGACGCTTCGTTTCAGGAGGGTTCTCGTGGTCCCACGCGGTCGACCGTGCTGAGGCGATAGTTGGTGGAGAGCACGACTGATCCTGTTGGCTGGCGCGTGACGCGGGCTGGCGCATGACGCGGGCTAGCGCGTGACGCGGACCACCAGTGTGCGGAGACGTCCCGGCAGAGCTTCCACCAGACCGTCATCGAGCCGCGGCAGCGGCCTGGCAAGCAGGAGCAACCCCGCGTAGATCCCCGCGAACACGATCCCATGCAGCGCCAGCGGTCCGAAGCCGGACGGTCTCCAGATCGCGGACGGTATCAGTGCGACCAGGGCCGCCCCGACAACGTACGGAACGTGCCGCAGCGGCAGCGTGATGCCCAGCGCGCGTCGCGCCATGATCAGCTCGGCTAGGACGGCGCTCATCGCGCACGCTCCCGTTCCGGCCAGTGCGCCCGCCGCGCCCCATCGGCTCACCAGGACGATGTTCAGCAGAACGTTCAGCGCCCCCGTGATCATCCGCACGCGCAGCACCTTGCCGATTCGGTGGGTCGCCTGCAGCGCGGTCGAGCTTGCACCTCCGCCAAGCACCCAGTTGATCGTCATCGGAAGCGCGTAGGCGAGCAGCAGGCCTCCGGCCTCCGCGTACTCCCTCCCGTAGATGGTGATGACGCAAGCCGCTGCATTGCCCATGAGGAAGACGACGAGCGGTGTGACGACCGTGCCCGTCAGCGCGATCACTGACGTCCACAGGGTCCCAATAGCATCCGGGCGCCGTGTCTGCCGTCTCGAGAACAGCGCGAGCGCGATCCCTGAGAGTCCGACCGTCAGGGCTGTACCCACTGCGTGCGTCAGCGAGAATGCGACATCGTAGAATGCCACCTCGGCTTGACCGTGGCGGATCGCGTTGAGGATGATGACGTCCGACTGCTTGCCGAGCCCGAACCCCACGGCCGTGAGTACCCACGCGCTCGTTGCGAACGCGAGGACCGGCCGAAACTCGACCGCGCCGCCGCGCTCTCCGAGGAATCGGCCGATGCTCCACAGATATCCGAATAAGAGGAGTGTACCCGTGATGCCGAGCATCACCATGATCTCCCTGACACCCGCTCCTCGGTTGAGAATAACGAGCGCAGCGATGATGTTTGTGCTCCTGAACAGAAGCGTGAGAATGCCGACGGAGCGCGTCCGAAGCAGCCCGACGAGCGCGTTACTGGCAAATGATGCGAGGCTCTGGCAGACCATGTAGAGAGCGCCTGCGAGGATCAGTGGCGCGATCGCCGCGTTCTCGTATCGGAGTGCGATCCAGTTGCGGCCGAGCACGACGGCACCGACGAGGATGATGATCAGCGCCACACGCACGCCAAAGAGCATCCGGATGAGCGTCGAAGCCCGGTGCGATTCGGGTGTCGCCGCGTACTCTCCGAGGAAGCGGTGGAGTGTCTTGTCGATCCCCATAGAGGAGAGGACGAACACGAGCGTGGCGAGACTCAGTACCGACGCGTAGGCACCGTACTCCGCCGGAGCCAGCATCCGTGCGAGCACGACCGCAAAGACGTACGCGAGGCCGAAGTCACCAAGCTTCGCCGCGGAGTTCCATAGATAGCTCGAGAAGAACCTCGGCGCAGGGCGGCTGCTGGCGGACGCCGTTGGTTTGCTCTCGCGACGCGTCATGGTGATGTCTCCCCGCCGTCTGACTCGACTAGCTTCTCGCAGACCGCCACGAACGGCCGGTCGGCCACGAGAGCGTCGTGCGCGTGCTCCGCTCGCGCGCGGCCCTCGCGCGCGAGCGTGCTCCTCAGCTCGGTATCGTCGAGCAGCTCGGTAACCACGGCGGCGAACTCCTCCGGTTCGTCGGCGACCATCAGATGCTTCCCCGCGTCGACCCTGAGTCCCTCGCATCCTTTCGATGTGCTCACAACCGGCAGCCGGGCTCCGAACGCCTGGACGATCTTCACGCGAATGCCGCTGCCGATCCTCAGCGGTACGACGAGGAGCCGGGCGGTCCTGAAGAACGGCGCGATGTCGTCAACACGGCCCTCGAACATCACGCCGGGCGAGGACAGTCGGTCGCGGAACGCCGCCGACCCCGGGCCGACGACGCGCACCGTCGTTCCCGGTCGTCGCTTGAGTATGCGCGGGTGGATCTCGTGCAGGAACCACGTGAGCGAGTCGACGTTGGGGCGCCACTCGAAGCTGCCTGTCAGCAAGAGGTCGAAGTCCGGCGTGGCCGGTCTGCCCATGGCGTCCAGGTCAAGCGCCATCGGCGTGATCTCGATCGTCGCGTCGGGGGCGAGCGCACGCAGTCCCTCGGCGTCCTCGCGCGAGTAGACGCAGACCGCGTCGAAGCGGTCCGCCTGCGCGCTCTCGTACCCGCGCATCTTCCGCGCCTGGTCCCACGCATAGAGTCTTGTCAACGGCCCCGTCTGGTGCGCGGCGAAGAGCCGCATGATCGTCGACTGAACGTTCGGCGAGAAGAGCAGACACGGCGCCTGAGTGGCGGCTCTGACGGTCGGAAGCAGCGGCGCGCTGTGGAGACTGTTGAAGACGACGAGGTCGGGGGAGAGCGAACCGACGAGTTCGGCCGCCGCCCTCGCCGCCGCGCGCGAGCTGTACCGCCGGATCGGCCACGGGAGCCGGTCGAAGAGCCCGAGCGCCAGGCGGAGCCCCGTCGTCCGCGGGACGTCACGGACGGGGACGACGCGGCAGAGCGTCTCGAGCGCTTTCGAGTCCGTCAGCGCGTCTCCCTTCGGTACGAGGCAGAGTACGGTGACGTCGTGACCCGCCCTGACAAGCTGGACGATACGGTAGTAGCTCGATATCTGACCGCCGACCATGCTGTCGGCCGGGAATCCCTGCGTGATGTAGAGGATGTTCATAGCCCGAAACGGTACCGCAGAGGCCGGTGAAGGTCAATCGGCAAGGTCATACCGGATAGCGTAATCGCCCGCCACGCGGCGTGTTCGCGTCCGGGGCATGGGCCTTGCATTGCCGCGGCATGTACCTTGCATCGATAGTAGGGGGCGACGCGACCGCTCCGGCCGTAGCCAAACGGCTTGCCCCCGAGGGGGGCGTCGCTGTATACTCCACTGTTACGGTAGGTTGCGACCACACGAGTGCCCCACGGGGTGCCGATAGCAGACAGGCCCGCGTGCTTCGGAAAGGTACCTGTTCATGAAGATCCTCGTCACCGGCGGCGCCGGTTTCATCGGTTCACATCTGGTTGAGGCTCTGCTCAACAGGGGAGATGAGGTCTGGGTGATGGACGACCTCTCGACCGGGAGGTTCGAGAACATCGCCCATCTCGAGGACAACCCGAAGTTCCACTACACCATCGACACGATCCTCGACGAGCGCGTCCTCAATGAGCACGTCGCGAGGGTCGATTCGGTCTTCCATCTGGCGGCGGCCGTCGGCGTGGCGTACATCATCGAGAACCCGCTCCAGTCGCTCGAGACGAATATCAAGGGCACGGAGTACGTCCTACAGGCAGCGAACGAGGGGAAGAAGAAGGTCATGATCTTCTCGACCTCGGAGATCTACGGAAAGGCCAACCATCAGCCGTGCAAGGAGACCGACGACCGGATCCTGGGCACGACGACGATCGCTCGCTGGGGATACTCCTCGGCGAAGGCGATCGATGAGTTCCTCTCGCTGGCCTATCACCGTGAGAAGCAGCTCCCTGTCGTCATCGTCAGGTGCTTCAACACCTGCGGTCCGAGGCAGACCGGGCAGTACGGGATGGTCATCCCGCGCTTCGTGAAGCAGGCGCTTCTCGACCACCCGATCACCGTTTACGGGGACGGCAAGCAGACCCGCTGCTTCTGCGAGGTCTCCGATGTCGTGCGGGCCGTTCTCGCTCTCATGGACGAACCGAAGGCGGTGGGCGAGGTCTTCAACGTCGGCAGCAACGTGCCGATATCCATCGAGGAACTGGCGACCCGAATCAAGGAGTTGACAGGGAGCCGTTCTCAGATAGAATACATACCGTACGACAAGGCGTATGAAGAGGGATTCGAGGATATGCGCGAGCGCGTCCCGGACCTTGAGAAGATCAGGGAGTTCGTGGGCTACGAGCCACAGGTGAGCTTGCAGGAGCTGCTCGAGCGCGTCGTCGAACACTTCAGGAAGTAGCCCGTCGGTTCGAGAAGAGGCGCAGAGCGCCGCGTGGATCGGCAGGGAGATCAACGCACGAGGAGGTACGTGTCCGAAGACTGCTAGCGATGTGGTGATGCATCCGATGATGAGACCCGCCCGACGGCGGGGAGAATCGGCTTGACAGCGGTCGGTCCGCTCGGTTCAATGCCGAACGGCAAGAAGACGGGTACCACAAGAGACTATGATGATCTTCCTGGGCGCATTCGCACTCTCGATGCTGTCGGTATTGGCCCTGACTCCGGCCCTTCGGAGCTTGGCCACCCGCCTCCGTTTTCTCGACCATCCCAACCGCATCAAGGTCCATAAGAACCCGACGCCCCTGATGGGCGGCATCGCCGTTGCGCTCGCCAGCATGGCCTCGGCGGCCGCGGCGCTCGCGCTCATCGAGTATCCGTACAGCGCACGCATCGTGGGATTCATGTCCGGCGGCCTCATCGTCGTCATCCTCGGACTCGCTGATGACGCCAACGGCATGCGTCCGTCGGTCAAGCTGACCGGCCAGGCCGCTGCGGCGACCGTCATGCTGCTCTCCGGTGGTGTTCAGGGTCTGCCTCTGCATCCGGTGCTCGGGTTCTGTCTGGCCCTCGTCTGGATGGTCGGTCTGATGAATGCGTTCAACTTCCTCGATAACATGGACGGCATCACGTCGGGGCTCGCGGCGATCGCGACGTTCGGGATCTTCACGCTCGCGCTCGGTCACGGCCAGATGCTGACCGCCATCGCGGCCATCTCGGTCGCGGGCGGCGCGCTCGGATTCCTGAGGTACAACTTCAACCCGGCCTCGATCTTCCTCGGGGACGCCGGAAGTCTGTTTCTCGGATACGTCGTCGGGGGTTTGTCTCTCCGAGCCGTCTCCTACGCCGGAGCCGAACCGACGGCGCTTCTCATCCCCGTGCTGATGCTCGGGTATCCGGTCTTCGACGCGACGCTCGTGACCATTTCGCGCCTCGCCGAGGGTCGCGATGTCGCGATGGGAGGCAAGGACCACAGTTCGCACCGCATGGCGCGGCTCGGTCTCTCCGCGCGGCAGACGGCCGCCAGCATCTATCTGATCTCGGCGTCGCTCACCGGCGTCGCCGTCTATCTGTCGCTCTTCCAGCGTGAACGGCTCGAGATTCTCGCGCTCGCCACGCTGGCCGTCACCGGAGGTCTCCTGCTTCTCGGACACAGGCTGTTCCGGGTGCCGACATCAGAGCCTGCGGGTTCGCGCGTCGTGCGTCCGACCGAGGAGGAGATCGAGCTCCTGGCGGCTGCCGCCGAGTCAGGCGACGCCGTCGAAGCCGACGACGCAGCGGCGGATCGTCATTCCCGTGAGACCATCGAAGTACGTTAGGAGCGCCGCGCATGAGCGAGCGCCCCGAGGGGTAAGCCTATGCTGGACCTGAGATATGTGAGAGCGAATCCCGATGCGGTGAAAGCTGCGATCGCGAACAAGGGTGAGAAGGCGGACCTCGACACGCTCCTCCGGCTCGACGAGGAGCTGCGGGCGCTGCTTGTCAAGGCCGAGGAGCTCAAGGCGATCCGAAACACCGAGAGCGAGCGCGTCGCTCAGCTGAAGAAGGCCGGCGAGGACGCCACGGAGATCATCGAGAAGATGCGCGCCGTCTCCGCCGAGATCGCCGCCTTCGACGAGAAGATCACCGAGCGTCGCGAGAGGATCCACGCCGAGCTCATCACGCTCCCGAACATCCCGCACGAGTCCGTTCCGGTGGGTAGGACCGAGGATGAGAACGTCATCGTTCGGACCTGGGGGACGCCGGGGTCGCTGATGGAGAACCCGGTTCCTCACTGGGAGATCGGGGAGAAGCTGGGGCTTCTGGACTTCGCGCGAGGAACGAAGATCGCCGGATCGAACTTCCCCGTGTTCATCGGCGACGGCGCGAGGCTCGCGCGGGCGATGATCGCGTTCATGCTCGACGTCCATACGAAGGAGCATGGGTACACCGAGGTCTCGCCGCCGTTCGTGGCGAATCGCGAGTCGATGCTCGGGACCGGGCAGCTGCCGAAGCTTGAGGCCGACATGTATCGCTGTGACGGGGACGATCTGTTTCTCATCCCGACGGGCGAGGTCCCCGTGACGAACCTCTATCGCGACGACACGCTCCCGGAGGCCGACCTGCCGGTGCTGCGGACCGCGTACACGCCCTGCTTCCGTCGTGAGGCCGGCTCGTACGGCAAGGACACACGTGGCCTGATGCGCATCCACCAGTTCGACAAGGTCGAGATGGTGAAGTTCGTTCTCCCGGAGACATCGTACGATGAACTTGAGACACTGACCGCGAACGCCGAGGACATTGTCCAGCGGCTCGGCATCCCGTATCAGGTGAAGGAGCTCTGCACGGGTGACCTCTCGTTCGCCGCGGCCAAATGCTACGACATCGACGTCTGGGCCGCCGGCATCGGCACGTGGCTCGAGGCGTCGTCGTGCAGCAACTTCGGCGATTTCCAGGCGCGCCGCGCCGGTATCCGCTACAGGCCCGCGGGCGGTGGCAAGTCGACGTTCGTCCACACGCTCAACGGCTCCGGCGTCGCGCTTCCCCGGACGATGGTCGCCATCCTCGAGAACTACCAGACCGAACGCGGCACCGTGGTGATCCCCGAGGCTCTGCGACCCTACATGGACGGTCGCGTCGAGATCGGCACGCCCTAGGGCGCAGCGCGGACGGACGAGGTGGTCGGAGACATCGAGGCCGGGCTCGTCCCGGCCTCTTCCTTGCCTGAGAGGCATCTCTCAGGCTCGCTTGACTCACCCACGAGGCGGGTCTAGACTGTCGAAAGAGACGAATACGCCTCAACATACGGGGGCTTCGCCGTGGGTCCGATGCGTCGTTCCAGAGCGGATGCCGAGCATGTCGCGGGTATGAGGATCCGGGGATGGGTCTTCGTGGCCGTCTCCGTGCTCGCCGTCGTCATCTTCCTCTACACCAACAGCCTCATCCGCAGGCTCGAGGACCAGTCGGCGACGCTCTCGCGGTCGATCGCCGGACTCTGCGCGACCGCGACCTACGCGGCCCGCGAGGACGAGGAGCTCTCCGTTGTCTTCGGTGAGCTGATCGAGTCGATCAATTTCCCGATCATCATCTCGGATGTCCGGGGTGTTCCCATAACGTGGCGGAACCTCCCGTTCGAAGCCGATGCCGAGGATGTGACCCACGAAGAGTACATCACGGCGGACCCGATGGATCCGCCGGACACGCCCCTTGGCGATGTCATGCGTTACGCGGCCGAGCTCGACCGGAGACGCTCGGCGATGCAGATGACACATCTTGGTGATGACACCGTGCTCGGATACATACACTACGGCGAATCGAACATGATCCGTGAAATGCGGTTCGTCCCCGCCATCGAGATCGCGGCGTTCGGCGTACTCCTGGTGCTCGGGCTTCTCGGGTTCCGCAACGCCAAGATCGCGGAGCTCCGTTCGATCTGGGTCGGACTCGCGAAGGAGACGGCACACCAGCTCGGGACGCCCATCTCATCGCTCATGGGGTGGACCGAACTCCTGCGGGAGAACGCGTGCGACGGTTGCGGTTCATGCGCGGAGGCGGACAAGTACGCCGCGGAGATGCAGACCGACCTCGCGCGGCTCGAGAAGATCTCGCTGAGGTTCAATCAGATCGGGTCGATCCCGAAGACGCAGCGACAGGACCTCGTCGTGGTCCTCCGCGAGTCGGTCGACTATCTGAGGCGGCGGCTCCCGTCGCTGACGAAGCACGTCGAGATCGTCGAGCGATACGATGATCTTCCGCTCGTCGACGTGAACCGCGAACTCGTCGAGTGGGTCATTGAGAATCTCGTGAAGAACTCGCTTGAAGCGCTCCCGCCCGAGGGCGGACGAATAGAGATCACGACCGAGCATGCGCCCAAGGACGGACTCGTGCGCGTGCTCGTCACCGACGACGGCAGGGGGATGACCCAGGCCGACCGCCGGCGCGTGTTTCTGCCCGGGTTCTCCACCAAGCGGAAGGGGTGGGGGCTGGGTCTCGCGCTTGCCCGAAGGATCGTCGAGGAGTATCACAAGGGACGTCTGTACGTGGGGTGGTCCGAGGTGGGGAAGGGGACGACATTCATCATCTGCCTGCCGACGACGTAGAAGGGAGGCACACCAACACATGAACGGAACCGAACGCAAGATCCTCTGGGTCGACGATGAGATAGACATGCTCAAGCCGCACATCATCTTCCTTGAGCAGCGCGGCTACTCGGTCAACACGGCAACGAGCGGTGAGACGGCGCTGGAGGATGTGAAGGGCGGCGGGAGCTACGACCTCATCCTGCTCGACGAGATGATGGTGGGTCTCGACGGTCTCTCGACGCTCGAGGAGCTCAAGGAGATCGATCCGTCGGTCCCCGTCGTCATGGTGACGAAGAGCGAGGAAGAGGAGCTGATGAACGACGCGCTCGGCCGGCGCATCGATGACTTCCTCATCAAGCCGGTCAAGCCGACGCAGGTCCTCATAGCCATCAAGCGCCTTCTCGACGGTCGGAAGATGGCGCAGGACCAGATGGCCCAGACCTACGCGGCGGAGAGCAACCAGCTCCGCCAGCGGATCATGGGCCCGATGGACTGGCGCGACTGGATCCAGACCTATACGCGGCTGGTCCAGTGGGATCTCGACCTCGACCGCGTCCGTGACCCGGGGCTCAGACAGGCGCACGCGGACCTCCAGCACATGGCGAACGCCGAGTTCAGCCGTTACGTCGAGCGTGAGTACGAGGGGTGGGTCAACGACGAGACCGACCGGCCGCTCCTGTCGCCGGACGTCTTCAACACGTTCGCCGGTCCGCTGCTCAAGGCGAAGGAGAAGGTCTACTTCGTGGTGCTCGACTGCATGCGGCTCGACCACTGGATGAGCCTCATCCCGAGTCTCGAGTCGATGTTCTCGATCGAGAACCACTACTACTACTCGATCCTGCCGACGGCGACGCCGTACTCGCGCAACTCGCTTTTCAGCGGAGAGTGGCCCATCAAGCTGACCGACCACTACCCGGGGTTGTGGGACACGCACTCGCGGGACGATTACAGCAAGAACCGGTACGAGCGGCAGCTGATGGATCTCCAGCTTCAGCGGATGGGGATCCGACTGTCGCCCGAGCACAAGTACATCAAGATCTACGAGAAGAACGAGGCCGACAACGTGCAGAGACAGATGAGCTCGTTCCATGACTATCCGTTCGTCTCGCTCGTCTACAACTTCGTCGATATTCTCTCGCACTCGCGTTCGGAGTCGGAGATCCTCCAGGAGATCGCGCCTGACGAACCGGCGTTTCGCTCTCTCGTCCGGTCGTGGTTCAATCACTCCGCGCTCTATCACATCATCGCCGAGATGGCGCGGCAGAAGGCAACGGTCGTGCTCACGACCGATCACGGCGCCGTGCTCGGCAAGCGGGCGGCGCTCGTGCGCGGGAACAAGGAGACGTCGACCAATCTCAGATACAAGTTCGGCAGCAACCTCGGCTACAACGAGAAGGAGACGTTCCTCATCGGCGACCCCGCGCGCTTCAAACTTCCGAGCGACGGAGCCAGCAAGCAGTACGCGATCGCCAAGGAGGACTACTATTTCGTCTACCCGACGGAGTTCCATCGCTATGAGCGGCAGTATCGCGGCAGCTTCCAGCACGGCGGCATCTCGACCGAGGAGATGATCCTCCCGTGCGCGGTATTGACGCCGAGGACGTAGATGAACGCATCGATCGTGATCGAGACGACATCGGCAGAAGAGACCCGTGAACTCGGCGGGGTGCTTGGCGCGCTGCTCGCGTCCGGTGATGTCGTGGCTCTCCGCGGCGAGCTCGGAACAGGCAAGACGGTGCTCGCCCAGGGCATCGCCGTCGCGCTCGGGTTCGACGGATACGTCTCGAGCCCCAGCTTCGTCATCGTCAACGAGTACCGGGGCCGCGTCGACATCCACCACGTCGACCTCTACCGCATTTCCGACGAAAGCGAGATCGACGATCTCGGGTACCGTGAGCTCTTCTTCGGAGAGTCGGTGGCGCTCGTCGAGTGGGCCGAACGCGGTTCGCGCTTTCTTCCGGGCGACCGGGTCGATGTACACATCGAGTCGACGGGGCGTGACCGGCGGACCTTCACGGTCAGCGCGAGCGGTCCCCGGAGCGAGACGATTCTGCGGGGTTTCAACGCGGCGCGGACGGGCGCTTGAGGGAGCGATGATGCGGATTCTGACCATCGACACATCGGGCCAGACCGAATACGTCGGCGTTGTAGACGACGGGCGCGTGCTCGCATCGACGGAGACACAAGCGGGACGCGGTCAGTCGAGGACGTTGCTGGCGGCGGTTGACGAGGTGCTGGTCGGGTCGGATACGACGCTCGCGGAACTCGATGGCATCGCGGTCTCCATCGGTCCAGGCCGGTTCAGCGGGCTGCGGGTGGGTCTCGCGACAGCGAAGGGGCTCTCTGTGACCGGAGGGCGTCCGGTGTGGGGTATCTCGACCCTCGAGGCGGTGGCGACGGCGGCGGCCGCCGACGCAGTGGAGGCAACACACGCCGATGATGCGCCCTCAGCTGACGGAGGCGCGGCGCGCTGGATCTTCGCGGCGACCGACGCGCGTCGCGGCGAGGTCTACGGAGCGCTCTTCGAACGCACCGAAGGCGGAGCGATGCGGCGGGTGACCAGGGACGCCGCACTGCCGCCGAGCGAGGCGGCCCGCTGGGCCGTCGAGCAGGCCGGTGGCGCAGGCGTCCTCTTCGCCGGATCGGGAGCCGTGGTCTATCATGACGACATCGCCGACGCGGTCGGACAACCCGCGTCATTCGCGGCATCTGGAATGCAGGGAAGTGCGATTCTCGCGCTCGCGAAGCTCGCCGAGCGGTCGGGGGTCGATCGCGCGGTCGATGTCGGGATGCTCGAACCCATCTACATCCGCGGCGCGGTGGGGTAGGAGGAAGCGTGGGGCGAAGGAAGATCCGGGTGAGGAACATGACACGCGACGACCTCGACGGCGTATGCGGGATCGAGGAGGAGACCTTTCCTGCTCCGTGGTCGCGCGAGTCGTTCGAGAGCGATATCGATAAGGGCCATCGCTCGCTCTGTCTCGTGGCGGAGGAGGGTCGCGAGATCCTGGGCTACCTCATCTCGTGGCCGGTCGCGGACGAGATTCATATCGGGAACCTCGCTGTCGCGGCCGGATGCTGGGACCGGGGAGTCGGGACCGAACTCATCAGGACGGCGCTTGAGGAGGCCGTCGAGGGCGGAGCGGCTATCGCGACGCTCGAGGTGCGCGCATCCAACGAGCGGGCGATCGCGCTTTACGAACGACACGGCTTCCGGGCCGTCGCCGTGCGCAGCGGGTACTACGCTGACAACGGCGAGGACGCAGTGGTGATGCTCGCGGATCTCAGGGGAGACGAGGGCGCATGACGGTGGAGCGCGAACGCGGGAAGCTCAGAATGACGCCGGCCGAGGAGGCCAGGCTTGAACGCGCGCGGACATGGCTTCGGAAGAAGGACGTCGGCGATCCCAAACTCGGCGTCGTGCTCGGCTCCGGACTCACGTCGTTCACTGGCGGCATCGACGTCGTCGACTCGTGGGCGTACGACCGGATCCCCGGATTCCCGCGTTCCACGGTCTCCGGACACAGTGGGACGCTTCTCGTGGCGAGCATCGGCGGCCACCGCGCGCTCATCTTCGCGGGGCGGGTTCATCTCTATGAGGGCTACGAGCCGTTCGAGGTCACATTCACCGTTCGATTGATGGCCGGCCTCGGCGCCGACACGTTCGTCGTCACCAACGCCTCGGGTGGGCTCGATCCCGACTTCAATGCCGGAGAGTTGATGCTCATCACCGACCAGCTCGCTCTTGTCACGGGTCCCCGACGCCTTCCGTCGCTCCCTTTCCGGATGGCGAACGCCTACACGCCGCGTCTGCGTGAGCTCGCGACCGATGTCGCACGCGAGCGCCGCATCCAGCTCCGCCGCGGGGTCTACGCCGGCGCACTCGGACCGACCTACGAAACACCCGCCGAGATCCGAATGCTCCGTCGCATCGGTGCCTCCGCCATCGGGATGTCGACGGTCGTCGAGGTTCAGACGGCGACCGCACTCGGGCTCGACTCGCTCGGCATCGCGCTGATCACCAATATCCCCGGCGGGCCGGGGCCCACGACGCACAGGGAGGTTCTCGATGCGGGACGGCTCGGCGGCCAGGCACTTCTCAGCCTGGTCTCGGGGGTTGCCGAGCGCCTCTAATCGTGCCATGATGAGCGGACGTGCGGCACCCGACCATACGCACCGCGCTGGACCTCACGCATGATACACAACCGTACCGGGAGACCGGCATGAACCAGACATCGTGGCTCAAGCGTCGCAAGCAGGGCATTAAGGAGTCGTCCAAGCGTGATGTGCCGGACGGACTCTGGAAGAAGTGCGATGGCTGCGGCGAGATCATCTACCACAAGGAACTCGAGAAGCACCTCTGGACCTGTCCCTCGTGCGGCCATCACTTCCGTATCTCGGCGGACCAGTACGTCAAGATCCTCATTGATGAGGACAGTTTCGTCGAGCTGCTCACGGGTATCGAGTCGACCGATCCACTCGGGTTCGTGGACTCGAAACGCTACTCGGACCGCGTCACAGCCGCCAGGAAGAAGACGGGGCACGGCTCGGCCGTGGTCACCGGGAGCGGGCGCCTCGACGGGCACCTTGCCATGATCGCGATCCTCGACTTCTCCTTCATGGGCGGAAGCATGGGCTCGGTGATGGGGGAGAAGATCGCCCGGCTGACCCGGATGGCCATCGAGGAGCGCGTGCCGCTCATCACGCTGGCCAGCTCCGGCGGAGCCCGCATGCAGGAGGGCATCCTCTCACTCATGCAGATGGCGAAGACGAGTGCCATGCTTGGGAAGCTCCGTGACGAGGGCCTTCCGCACATCGCGGTTCAGGCGCACCCGACGACCGGTGGCGTGACCGCCAGCTTCGCTTCACTCGGAGACGTCATCCTGGCCGAACCGGGAGCGCTGATCGGATTCGCCGGGCCACGGGTCATCCAGCAGACCATCAAGCAGGATCTCCCGGAGGGGTTCCAGACCTCGGAGTTCCTTCTCGAACACGGCATGGTCGACCGCGTCGTACACCGCAAGGAGCTGAAGAGCGCGCTCGCGAAGCTCCTCGATTTCTTCACCGACGACGGGCGCGACAGAGCGGAGGACACGCTTGGACAGGCGCGACGGCAGGGCCTTTAGGGACTACCGCGGCTGCCTGGAGTGGCTCTTCGCACGCCACCGCTTCGTTATGAAGCCCGGCCTCGAGCGGGTCGAGTACCTGCTCGGCTCGGTCGGCAATCCCCACCATGATTTCCGCGTCGTCCACGTCGCCGGGACCAACGGCAAGGGCTCGACGTCCACTCTGATCGCTTCGATCCTCTCCGAGCATGGGCTTCGCACCGGGCTCTTCACATCGCCTCACGTCATGGACTTCAGCGAGCGGTACGCCATCGACGGTGTGCGCATCAGGCGGGCCCGTGTTCTCGACCACGTCGAACGACTGAAGCCCGCGTCCGACGACATCGGAGCGACGTTCTTCGAGATCGCCACGGCGGTCGCGGCGCTCTACTTCTCCGAGGAGAACGTGGACGTGGCGGTCGCGGAGGTCGGGCTTGGTGGCCGTCTCGACGCCACCAATGCGCTCGACTCGATGCTCTCCGTGATCACGGGGATCGCGCTGGACCACGTGGAGGTGCTTGGAAACGACGTCAGGCGTATCGCGTCGGAGAAGGCGGGGATCATCCGCCCCGGCGGCGTGGTCGTCTGCGGCGCGACGGGTGACGCGCTCGAGATCATTCGCGGTGTGGCATCGGCGCTCGATGCTCGATTCATCGCGACCCGAGAGGATTCCGATCTCAGGCGGGTCTCGATCGTATCGACCGGCAGCATCTTCAATCTCGAGTACGGCGAGTACGCCTACCGAAATCTCAGCACGTCGATGCTGGGCAGACACCAGGTCGGCAACGCGGTCAACGCGGTCGTCGCCGTCCACGAACTTTCGCGCTGCGGACTGTTCACCCTGACCGAACCGGCGCTTCGAAGCGGACTCTCCGAGGCGATGTCGATCGGGAGGCTCCAGATCCTCGACCGGCGCCCGACCGTGGTCGCCGATGTCGCGCACAATACAGAGGCCGCTCACGCGCTCGCCGTCGCTCTGGGCGAGGTCTTCGAGTACGATCGGCTGACCGTTGTGCTCGGGCTCATGGCCGACAAGGATGCGGCCGGGTTCATCGGAGCGCTGGCCGATGTAGCGGATCGGTTCGTCCTGACGGAGCCCGGCACCTCTCGCGCCGCTCCCGCGGCCGACCTCGCGCTGGTGGCCCGGGAGCACAATGTCGAGGCCGTCGCTGTCCCCTCACCGGGCGCGGCGATCGCCAGGGCGGTGTCGGATGCGGCCGAAGGAGACCTTGTCTTGGTCACCGGTTCCCACTACACTGTAGGCGATATTATGACGAGCCTCGGCTTCGGAGAGGCTTCCGAAGACCCAGAGATCCCGGGAGGCGTAGATGGCTAACGTCGTGGTCAAGGACGTCAAGAAGGTCTTCGACGGCACCGTCGTCGCGGTCAGCGACATGAACCTGACCGTCGAGGACCGCGAGTTCGTCGTACTCGTGGGTCCGTCGGGATGTGGGAAGTCGACGCTGCTTCGGATGATCGCGGGGTTGGAGGATGTGACGGAGGGTGAGATCTATATCGACGACCGGCTGGTCAACGATGTTCCCCCGAAGGACCGCGATATCGCGATGGTCTTCCAGAACTACGCGCTCTATCCGCACATGTCCGTGTACGACAACATGGCGTTCGGTCTGAAGCTCCGGAAGTACCCGAAGGATGAGATCGACACGCGCGTCCGCGAGGCGGCCGAGATCCTCGGTATCGAGCAGCTCCTTGAGAGGCGCCCCAAGGCGCTCTCCGGCGGCCAGCGCCAGCGCGTCGCGGTCGGTCGTGCCATCGTCAGAAAGCCGAAGGTCTTCCTGTTCGACGAGCCGCTGTCGAATCTCGACGCCAAACTCCGCGTCCAGACGCGTACCGAGATCAGCAAGCTCCACGAGCGCCTCAAGGCGACGATGATCTATGTGACACACGACCAGACCGAGGCGATGACCATGGGCACCCGGATCATGGTCATGAAGGACGGCTTCTCGCACCAGGTCGCAGACCCTCTGAGCATCTATCAGAAGCCCGTCAATCGGTTCGTCGCAGGGTTCATCGGAAGTCCGGCCATGAACTTCGTCGAGGGCAAGCTCGTCGAGGATGGCGGCTCCGTCGTTTTCGAGACGGGGAGTTTCAAGGCTCCGCTGGTCGGAGAGCTGGCCGAGAAGGCGCGCGGATCGGCGGGTCGCGAGATGGTCCTGGGCGTGAGACCGGAGGACATCTACGACGCGGCCGATGCGGACAGGATCGAGCACCCCGCGGCCATCAAGGCACACGTCGAGGTCGTCGAGCCGATGGGAAACGAGATCTTCCTCTACTTCTCGCTCGCCGGCGACGACATGGTGGCCCGCATCGATGTGAGGCAGCCGCCCGCCGTCAACTCGGACGTCGATCTCCTCCTCGACATCGGCAATGCACACCTCTTCGACAAGGAGACCGGCGCCTCACTCCTCCACGGCAACCAGGGGTAGGCTCGTGTCCACCAGTCTCGGTATCGACATCGGCGGAACGAACATCAAGGCGGCGGTCGTCCACGCGGACGGCCGCGTCGCCGCATTCGAGACGAGCGCGTGGTCGGGGGGCGCGGCCGCCGACGCCTTCGAGACCATCGAACGTCTCGCCGCCGCGGTCGGAGACGCATCCGGAGTTCCCCTCGACACCTGCGGGTGTGGATGCGCGGGTCTCGTCGACCACGAGACCGGTATCGTCCGCAGTTCTCCGAATCTTCCACAGTGGCACGACGTCAGACTTGCTGAAGAGCTTGCCCGGCGGCTTCGCATCCCTGTCCTTGTCGAGAACGACGCGAACGCGGCCGCCTACGGTGAGTACTCCGCCGGTGCTGCGCGGGGAGCGACGAACGCCGTGATGGTCACGATCGGGACCGGCATCGGCGGCGGGATCGTGCTTGACGGTTCCATCTACCGGGGGAGCCACGGTTTCGCCGCGGAGATCGGACACTCGGTCATCGACCTCTCCGGCGGAGTGCGGTGTGCGTGTGGCTCGACCGGGTGCGTCGAGCCGCTTGTCAACGCCGCATCGCTCGTCGTGCAGGCGAAACAGCGCATGGAGGAGGGCGAGGAGTCCGTGCTCGCGGAACGCGCAGCGCCGCTCACGGCGCGTGCCGTTGGCGAGGCGGCCGCCGCGGGAGATTCGCTGGCCCGTCGCGTGACCGACGACATCGGCCGCACGCTCGGCGTCCTGCTGGCCAACATCGTTGCCTACCTCGACCCGGACGTCATCGTTATCGGCGGCGGGGTCGCCGCCGCGGGGTCGAGTCTGATGGACGCCGCGAACGCCGAGTTCGCCGAGAGGACTGCCAAGTATCAGGGGATGGCCACTCGCATCGTGATGGCCGAGCTCGGTGACACGGCCGGTGTTGTCGGGGCAGCGCTCCTGGCAGGATCCTCGCGCCCGTAGTTCGCCCCGCCCTTGTGCCACAGTGCTGACGCGTTCGCCCATGAACCTCACGAGGACCCACGGTCCACATGCAGAGCACTCGCCTGACATCTCTCATCTTCATCCTTCTCGTCGCCGCGGCATCGGTCGCTCCCGGGCAGATTCCCGATATGCCTCAAAGGCCCGCTGAGGAGGTCAGGACGGGGTACATCCCCGACGTGCCTCCCGACGATTCGGGCGAGGCCCCGGCCGACACTGCAGCCGCGTCAACCGACGCCGTCTCCGACTCCGTCACCGGGGCTGTCGGCGAGACCGACGGTTACGAACCCGTCGCCGGGGACGTCACGCCGGTCTTCCGCGAGCCGCGTCCGGACATCGGCCCGATCACCGTTCCCGAGATCACCGATCCGGTCATGCGCACGGCGGCGGCATCGGGGGACGGATTTCTCATCACGGCCGAGCAGGTGGAGTCGGGGGAGGACGACGGGCGACGCTGGCTTCGGCTCGACCGCAACGTGACCATCACGCGGCACGGCGCCACGCTGATCGGCGAGAGCGGCATCTACTGGGAAGAGGAGCAGATCGCGATCATCCGTGGGAACGTTCACGGTGAGGATCGCGGTTCACGGATCGCCTGCGACATGCTCGAGTACTTCCGCGTTGAGGACCTCGCCATCCTCACCGGGAACGCCTCATACGCGGACTCCGCCGGCGTGCTCACCGCCGACCGGATCGAGATCCACCGAAGAGAGGATCTGGCCGTGGCGCGCGGGAACGCGCGCGCGCTCGATGAAGAGAGCGGCTCGGACCTCACGGCGGGTCTGATCGTCTACGACTTCGGCCGGCGTGAGGCCCGTGCTTCTGAGGGCCCCGTCCTCCGGACGCGGTTCGCGGAGGAGGAGTCCGACACGACCGGGATCGCCGGTTCCATCGACACGCCCATCGACACGCCCATCGGCGCCGTTGAAGCGGCGCGGGCCGACACAGCTTCGGGGCCCGATCCAGACGTCGCCGTGCTCACGGGGAGCATCATCGAGCTGCGTCCCCGGGAGGACACGGTCACCGCGCTCGGAGATGCCGTCATCACGCGTGGCGAGATACGCGGCAGCGGACGCATCATCCACATCGATGGGGCAGGGGAGAGCATTCTGCTGACCGGCCAGCCCGTCGTCGACCGCGCGACCGAGCGTCTCTCCGGCGATGAGATCACCATCTACGCGGAGAACGACCAGGTATCACGGCTCGTGTCCGCCGGGGCCGCCCGACTTGCCTACGAGCTCGAGGGCTCGGAGGGCAAGCCGGCGGAATCCGGGCACGTCTCCGGGGACACGCTGACCCTCTTCTTCGCCGATGAGAAGCCGGACCTGCTGACCGTCCGCGGGGGCGCTGAGAGCGGTCACGTCATGGGGACGGATGGTGAGAGGAACATCGTGACGGCGCCCGAGGTGGACGTCCGGTTCAGCGACGGCCGTATCAGCCGGGCGACCTTTCGGGGCGGAGCGTCCGGTACCTACTGGATGCTCGCGGAGGGCGAGCGCTCCGGGGCCGACACGCTCGCGGCCGCGGTAGTCGACACCACGGCGTCTCCGGCCGACACCACGGCGTCACCGGTCGACACCACCGCATCACCGCCCGACACCACCGCATCACCGCCCGACGTCATCGAGATGGCGCTGAACGACACGAGCTCTGCGGCCGCCGACTCAGCCGCCGCACCCGCGGGAACTCCGCTCGAAAGCGTCATCTACTCCGCCGAGCAGCTCGACTACTACGTCGCGAGGAACCGGATGCTCCTCAGCGGCGCGGCGAGAGCCGAGTACAAGGAGACCGTTCTCACCGCCGACCGAGTGGAGTTCGATCCCGACCGTGACCTGCTCACGGCGGAGGGCAATCCCGACCTGCGCGAGAAGGAGGAACGCCTCGTCGGTGAGGCGCTCGGATACGACATGGACGCCCGGGCCGGGTCGGTCACCGACGGCGTGACGCAGTTCGAGGACGGCATCTACTACGGTGATCGGATCGTACGCGAAGAGGACGGTACGCTCCGCGCCTGGGGCGGCATCTATACGACCTGCTGGGCGCCGACGCCGCACTATCGGCTCGAGGCCGGGCGGATGAAGGTCTACCTCGACGACAAGGTCGTGGCGAAGCCCGTGGTGCTCTACGTCGGTGAGATCCCGGTCTTCGCGCTTCCGTTCTACGTCTTCCCGATTCGGAAGGACCGACACTCCGGTTTCCTGATCCCGCAGATCGAGGTCGGCTTCTCCGGCAGCCGCGGCCGCTTCGTCAAGAATTTCGGCTACTACTGGGCCCCAAGCGACTACTGGGACCTTGCCGGGTGGTTCGACTACTACGAGCAGACACAGTGGATCGCGAACCTGGAGGCCCGGTACAAGGTGCGCTATCAGCTCTCGGGCTCAGTGCAGAGTTCATTCATGCAGGAGCTGCTCTACGACAAGCGCCGCTGGGACCTCAAGGTCGACCATCGGCAGGAGTTCGGGCGGACGTGGACCGCCGGAGTCTCGGGCGACTTCCGGAGTGACCAGGCGTACGCGAGCGACTCGAACCAGTCGATCCAGGAGAGCGTCAACCGAAGTCTCCACTCGCAACTGTGGCTGCGGGGGCGCTGGAGCAGCTTCACCACGGGCGTCACGCTCGATCGGCAGGAGCAGCTCGATCAGGGCAATATCTCCGAGCTTCTGCCGAAGGTCGAGGTGACGGCGTCCCAGAAGCCGCTCATGGAGGCCGGGAGCGAGGCTACGGGGCTACGCTCCTGGCTCTCCAAGGTCTCCTACAGCTGGAGCGCGCGCGGCGTCAACGACCGGGAACGGTCGAACGACGGGAGCGAGGTCCATCAGGGCATCGGCGGCAGAGCAACGGTCCGCTACTCGGGCAAGCTCTTCGGGTGGATGAACCTCTCGCCCAGACTCAACCTTCAGCAGAACTGGTACGACCGGGACAAGGACGGCAACGAGTATCCGTCGCGGTTCACCTACGATGCGAGTGTCTCGACCGGGACGACGGTCTACGGCACATTCTATCCCGGAATCGCGAGGGTGCAGGGCGTCCGCCACCTCATCCAGCCGTCGGTCTCGTACAGCTGGACCCCGGACTTCTCGGACTACTTCGACGACGGGAGCGACCGCTTCTACAGCTTCTCGGGGTTCGGGAGCACGCCGCGCGAGCGGCAGTCGGTATCGCTCTCACTCGTGAACAAGCTCCAGCTCAAGCTGGGGGACGGGGAGAGCGCCACCAAGAAGGACGACTTCCTGAGTCTCTCGATGTCCACGGCCCACGACTTCACGGAGGATGATCGACCGTGGTCGGACCTGACCTCGCGTCTCGACGTCAGGCCGCTGAGCAACTCGTCGCTCCGCGTCAATACGAGACACGATGCGTACGACGGCGATCTGGAACGCACCGACCTCACCGTCAGTCTCGACTTCAAAGGGCAGCCGCCTCTCGTATCCGACATGAGCTGGGAGGACCGGATCACGAGCGGGACCGACTCGCCGGCCGATCAGCTCCGCGCTGAACTCGCGGAGCGCTCCACCATGGACCTGACGACATCACGCCCCTGGAGCGCGTCCGGGACCTTCCGATACTCGCGCGGGGAAGACCCCGGAGAGGCCAACTACTGGATCGACGGGCGGCTTGCTCTGTCGTTGACGGAGAACTGGCGCGTGAACTACAGCCTTCACTACGATCTCTCGGAGACTGAGATCGCGAGCCAGGAATACGCCATCTATCGCGACATGCACTGCTGGGAGGCCCGGTTCGTGGGCCGCTACTACAACGATGAGTGGCAGTACTACTTCCGCATTAACGTCAAGGCCCTGCCCGAGATACAGGCGGAGTCGGGCGTGAAGAGCCTCGGCCGTTCGGTCCGCTAGAGCCCGCTCTTACGGTCTCCGTGGGTCGGTCCGGGAGCCTGATACATACCGTCGCGAAGACGACATACAGAACGTGCCCGCCCTGCGTGACACCCTTCTGTGAAAGCCCCACTTTCTGGGGGCTTTGCTATTGACAAGATTCGGGGGCGTGGTGTAGCTTGTCCGCACATTCGATGTGTTGTGATATTGAAGTTTGTGGGAGCACTGGGCCGAGGGTCGGACCGGAGCATCCGGTCCGTAGCCGAAGGGGGAGTGGCAGATGAACAAGGCGGAACTGATCGAGAAGCTGGCTGACAAGGCTGGTCTTTCCAACCGCGGCGCCAAGGATGTCATCGACGCACTGTTCGGCATCGGCGACGGCGTGCTTGCCACCGAGCTCAAGGCTCATGGCAAGATCCAGATCACAGGCTTCGGCACGTTCAGCGCCGATCATCGTCCGGCCCGCGACTGGCGGATCCCGGGCACCGACAAGACCAAGCACGTCGGCGCGCACTACTACCCGAAGTTCAAGGCTGGCAAGTCGCTCAAGGACCATGTGAAGTAGTCCAGAGCGGTCAAGCAGCATTCAGCGGGGGATCCGACACATCGGGTCCCCCGTTTGCATGATGCGCAATCCCATCAGTGCGGTAGGGATCCGTTCTTGACGCGGCCAATCGAAGCTCGTAGGATGAACATATCCGGATGGCAGCTCACTCCTGATGGAGGCTGTCCATGCCTGCCGTGAAACCACTCAATCGCACCAACCGTCCTGATCAACGGAACCTTCCAACCGACCTGGCTCGAAGCAGTTCGCTTCGGCTAGCCCTGCTGGTTGTTCTCCTCTGGGGACTTGTTGCGCCGGGTGCTGTGGCACTCGATTGGTCTCTCGAGGAGATCGTTGGAGGGGATGACTCCTACGACGATCGCTATCCCTTTGTCGATGTCACCGTCGATGGCGTAGCGTGGTGCGTGTGGACGACTGACACGCCCGAAGACATCGCCTTCTCGGTCAACGACGGTTCCGGCTGGACGCAGCGAGCACTGGTTCACCCTTCCGACCCGGGCGAGGACTACATTCCGGAAATCTCATCCGGCACAGACGGTGTCCCGTGGGTCGTGTGGCAGAAGAACATGGGTGGAGGGAGCTACTCCCTTCTCGTGTCACACTGGGAGGGTTCGCAATGGTCTGAGGCGGATACCGTGAGAACAGGCGCATCGCGCTACGATGTGTACAGCATCTACGCCGTGGACAGCCGTGATGTCTGGATCATCACAAGCACGTACGAGTCGCCGTGGACCTCCCGGATTCTTCTCACATACCATTGGACCGGCCTGGAGTGGGAGGGTCCATTCGCGCTCGGCTTCGATGAGACCGGTGACTACGGTGGTGATATTGCGGTAGGTTCCGATGGGACGATCTGGGCAACCTGGGGGGCTGAAGGGCACGCGCCGGGTGGAGACGCAGTTGCGTGCGCCATGTTCAATGGTGAGTCTTGGGACTCGCCCGAGATTGTTGATAGCTCGCCCGGGCACATGTACGGGGGCGTCATTGCCTTCGATGAGCAGAGCGTCCCGATGGTAGTGTGGCTTGGAGACGGGCACACATACGCGAACAACGTCAAGTACAGCAGGCGTGTCGAGGGCGCATGGACCCCTCCCGAGTACGTGAATGACCCAGACGTCTACCCGGACACGAACCACGCCCCTTTCATCGATTCCTCGCCATCTGGTGAGATATGGGTCGCATGGACCTACGGCCGCTACATGGATGTCTCCACCGATCGCATCGCGGCAAGCAAGTGGCAGGGCGAATTCTGGAGTTCGGAAGAGGCTGTGAGTGACACGGCGAGCAGTCCATGGAGATACGACAAGCACTCCGATGTGGCAGTCTCTCCAGATGGCAGTGTGTGGGTGGTCTGGCAGTGCTATCTCGACCTGGGGCCCTTCGACGAGGATGTCCGAGCATCCCACGGCACTCTGACCACGCCCGTGGACTTCTGCTGTCCTGAGAGCTTCGTAGAGACAGGTTCAGTGATGCTCTCGTGGTACGCAGATGGAAGTGCCACCGCCGGTCCATTCCTCGTCTGGCGCGACTCGCCGACAGAGGAAGGCACTTGCGCGCCAGAGCCATCAGCTCTGAGTGCGATCTGCGTTACTCCGGAGCCGCTCGCCAGCGGGACCGCGACGTGGGATGACGAGAGCGTGGCCCCAGGTGGCCACTACTGCTACTGGGTTGAGTGGGCAAGACCGACAGGTTCCGACTTCCTTGGTCCGGTCGAAGCGATCGTGCCCAGCATCGTCATTTCCAGTCCGGCGCGCATTCTGTTTGCCAGCCCGAACCCTCAGCGAGGCGGATGCACCATCGGCTACGAGGTGGTGGAGGCCGGCATCGTGGGTATCGAAGTCTACGATGTTTCGGGTCGGCGTGTGGCCCGGGTATCGGCAGGCTCTCGCCCTGTCGGCACATACGATACGTCGGGAGAGCTTCTTCATTGGGACGGTCAAGGAGATAGTGGTAGCGCTGCAGCATGTGGCGTGTACTTCGTTCGACTCATCCATGACGGTCACCGCATCGAGGGACAGACAGCCAGAGTCACCGTCGTAAGGTAGCAACCACACTGTCCTGTCGCGATTGGGACACTGGAGGTGGCCATGCTGTTCCGGACTCCTCTGTGCACGATGTGTGCTGTCATCGTGCTCCACCTGCTTCTCCTCTCTCAACCATCCACCGCAGAGATCCAAGGGCTTCGCATTGTCGGCCTGGGCTCGCCGCCTGATTCCGTCGTCAGGTACGCGGACTATTGCGAGACAACCGGGAGCTACACAACATCACCAACGTTCTCGCGCTGGAGCTTCAGTCAGCCCAATTTGGGCCGCGGAGACGAGGACCTGGATCTGCTGCTCAGTTCGACATTCGATCCGCTTCAAGGCACCGGTGACCTGACCCCCTAGAACGGATCCAGTTTTCGAGCTAGACTCGAGCTGGACCGCGAGAGGGGGATCTGATGTCTGCGAAGCGATATACGCCGGAGCAGATCGTGCGTCTGCTGCGGGAAGCGGAGGTTCTTCAGAGCCAGGGACTGACGGTCCCGAAGACGTGCCGTCAGCTGGGATTCAGCGAGCACACGTACTACCGGTGGCGGCGGACGTACGGTGGGATGGACGTGGACAAGACCCGCCGGCTGAAGGAGCTTGAGCGGGAGAACGCCCGTCTGAAGCGTCTGGTCGGTGAACAGGCGCTGGACATCGCGATCCTGAAGGAGGCATCCCGGGGAAACTCGTGAGCCCGGCTGCGAGACGCCGGGCCGTGAAACGGGTATGCGTCACGCTCGAAGTGAGCGAGCGTCGCGCCTGCCGGGTGCTGGGTCAGTCACGGACGACGCAGCGGTACAAGCCGAAGGTGTCGGACGATGAGGTGGCTCTGACGACCCGGATCGAGGAGCTGGCGAGCGCGTACGGTCGGTACGGATATCGCCGGGTGACGGCGCTCCTGAGGGCTGAGGGGTGGCGCGTCAATCACAAGCGGGTGGAACGTATCTGGCGGGCCGAGGGGCTCAGGGTACCGCGGCGGCAGCCGAAGCGGAAGCGGCTGTGGCTGAACGACGGGTCGTGCATCCGGCTTCGTCCGGAACACCGGGACCACGTCTGGACGTACGACTTCGTGTTCGACCGAACGGTGGATGGACGTCCTCTGAAGCTCCTGACGTTGCTGGACGAGTACACGCGGGAGTGCCTGGCGCTCGAGGTGAGCCGTCACTTCACCAATGAGGAGCTTCAGCGGGTGCTGGGTCGCCCGTTCGTGCATCGAGGGATCCCGCGGTACGTCCGGTCGGACAACGGCCCCGAGTTCATGGCGATCGCGGTGCGAGAGTGGCTTGAGCGGGTGGGCGTTCAGACGCTGTTTATCGAACCGGGAAGTCCCTGGGAGAACGGGTACATCGAGACGTTCAATGGGAAGCTCAGAGACGAGCTTCTCAACGGAGAGCTCTTCACGAGTCTTCGGGAAGCACAAGTGGTGATCGAAGCATGGCGGAGGGAGTACAACCAGGTGCGGCCACACAGCTCCCTGGGGTACCGACCGCCGGCACCGGAGGCGGTGATGCCGGGACCATCAGCAGCGGCACTCTGTCTCTAGATGTGGCACTACGGCCGGGGGCAGGTCAGGCAGTGATGAGCTGTCTCCGGGAGTCTACGAACTGGAGTGGGATGGTCGCGACGAGCGCGGCGAGCGTGTTGCCTCTGGGGTCTACTTCTACCGTGTGCACGCGCCCGGAGTCATTGACCAGAAGACCATAGTGCTGCTCAAGTAGTCGCCGGGGATTCCGGATGTCGAGCAAGAGGGGTTGCCGATCTGACGGGTGACCCCTCTTCTCGTTCGCTCAGTGCCAGCGTGGCGGAAGGAGGTGCCGCCCACGATGACCTCGAACTCGTGCCAACGAGTTCAGCATGCCATTGTCTAGCGCGGCCCCACGGCAAACGGGTTGACAGCTATGTTGTGTCTGTCGCAGGATGGGGGCGTCAAGGGAGGCACACATGGGCGAATACACGAGTCTGGTCGACCTGCTCGTTGCGCTGCTCCGCCTGTTTGGTCTCGGGGAGAGCGCCATCTTCCCGGCCATCGCGCTACTTATCGTCTTCTTCATCGTGGCCGTTCCCGTGGGGATCCTGGCGCAGTCGCGGCGAGTGGTGACCGGCCGGGACGGCATCGTCGGTGAGAAGGGGGTCGCCGTCACGGATGTCGCGCCGGCGGGCAAGGTCTACGTGCACAGCGAGTACTGGAACGCAAAGGCGACAGCCGCGGTATCTGCGGGAACACAGATCCGCGTCGTCTCGGTCGAGGGAATGGTCCTTACGGTAGAACCCCTCTAGCAGGGAGGCTGGACAATGAGCGGAGTCATAGTAGTCATTCTGGTCGCTCTCGTGCTGGTCATGAAGGCGATCTACATCCTCAAGGAGTACGAGCGCGGGGTGGTCTTCCGTCTCGGCCGTCTGATCGACTCGCGCGGCCCGGGTCTCATCCTCGTCATCCCGTTCATCGATCGGCTGATGCGCGTGAGCCTGCGGATCATCGCAATGGACGTGCCGTCGCAGGACGTCATTACGAAGGACAACGTGTCGGTCAAGGTCAACGCGGTCGTCTACTATCGTGTTTTCGATCCCAACAAGGCGGTCGTTGAGGTTCAGGACTACCACTACGCTACCTCGCAGCTCGCGCAGACGACACTCAGGAGTGTCATCGGCGGTGCCGAGCTCGACGAGCTGCTCTCTGCGCGTGAGAAGATCAACCAGGAGCTCCAGTCGATCCTGGATACGCAGACCGACAGTTGGGGCATCAAGGTCTCTGCGGTCGAAGTCAAGCACGTCGACCTTCCGGAAACGATGCAGCGTGCGATCGCCCGCCAGGCCGAGGCCGAGCGTGAGCGCCGCGCCAAGATCATTCATGCCGAGGGCGAGATGCAGGCCTCAGAGAAGCTCTCCGGAGCAGCGAAGGTGCTGGCCAGCGAGCCCGCGTCGCTCCAGCTCAGGTACCTCCAGACACTGAGTGAGATCTCGGTCGAGAAGAACTCGACGATCCTCTTCCCGGTGCCGATCGATCTTCTGAGGGGCCTGGTCGACATGTTCGGAAAGGGCTCTTGATGCTCATTGATGGTGCTCGCTACCGATGGAGCATAGAGGCGGCCGACCCTGATCTCGTCAGCGCGATCCAGAGGTCGGCCGGCCTCACTGCGGCCACTGCGGAGGCGCTCGTTCGCCGAGGTGTGGGTTCGGCGGATGAGGCGCAGAGGCTGCTCAGTCCGGACATCCGCGATCTTCCGGATGTCCAGTTGCTCCCCGATGTCGATAAGATGGTCGCACGGGTGCGGCGCGCACTCGAGGTCGGCGAACGGATCACCGTCCACGGGCACGACGATGCCGATGGTGTGACGGCGTCGATCGTGATGGTCGATGCCCTCAGGGAACTCGGGGGCGAGGTCGGAGTCTACATCCCCGACCGTCGGACCGAGGGTCACGGTCTGAACACCGTGGAACTCGACGGCCTGGCGGCGTCGGGGACGACGCTTCTCATCACGGTCGACTCCTGCGTGAGCGAGGTCGAGAACATCGCATACGCGGCATCGCTCGGTATCGATGTCATCGTGACCGACCATCACGAGATACCGCCTGTACTCCCGGCGGCGGTCGCCATCATCAATGCGAAGCTCCCCGATTCCCCTTATCCGTACCGCTACATGGCCGGCGCCGGTCTCGCGTGGCGTCTGGCCGGGCATCTCCTTGAGGAGTTCGCAGACAAGCGGACAGCTGCTCCGCCATGGGGTGGAGAGCGCTGGATGGATGAAGCGCTGCCGCTCGCGGCCATCGGTTCCATCGCGGACCGCGTGCCGCTGACCGGCGACAATCGCGTCCTCATCACCGAGGGACTCCGTGTGCTCCCACAGACGGTCCGTCCGGGTCTGCGGGCGCTTCTTGAGGCTTCGAACCTCTCGGGCCGCGCGCTGAGCTACGATGACGTCCAGGAGAACATCGGTTCGATCTTCGGTCGGGTCTCCGACGGGAAGGGGACGAACCGCGCCTATGAGATGCTTGCCGAGGAGGATCCCGAGGCGGCCGCCTCGATCGCGCGGGAGCTGGCGGACGCGCGGCAGGAGTGGCGCAGCACGGCGAACCGCGCATGGAAGATCGTGGAGCGAGTGGCGAGCGAGCTTCCCGCTGACAGTCCCGTGCTGATCGTCGAGGCAGCGGTTCCCATCGAGGTGATGGGGAGCGCGACCTCGAGACTTGCGGAGAAGACGGGCAAACCGTGTCTCCTCATCATGAAGAAGAACGGCGAGGCTCACGCGGAGGCTCGCGGACCGGCCGGGTACAACTTCGTCGTGGCGTTCCAGTCGATGGGAGAGCTGTTCCTCGGGTACGGGGGGCATCCCCGGGCCGCCGGGTTCTCGATCGAGAGCGACAGGGTCGATGAGTTCCGCGCGCGCATGGAAGCCCACGCCGCCGAGCATCCACCGGTCCCGGTCCCGCGCGTTGTCGATGCGGAGCTTCCTCTGTCCGATGCGACCCTGACCACCGCGGTCGAACTGGCAGGGTTCGCGCCGTTCGGCCAGGGGTGGGGGCGTCCCGTGCTCCTCGCCAGGGGTGTGACCCGCGAGGCCGTGGCTGCTGTCGAGCAGAACGGCCTGAGATTCCGGACACCCATGCGCGTTGCTGATGGCCCGGTGGATCTGTTCTACCGCCTCAGCGTCGCGGACGAGGTTCTCTTCGCGAGTGAGGTCGACCGCGCTCCTGGAGATGCCGGAGCTGCGGCCGGCGCCGGTTCGAGCGCGGATGCCGCCGACGGTGGGCTGACGGATACCGCCGCGGATACCGCGTCGTGGGAGGCGTGAGGTGAGCGCGACCGAACGACACGAGCCGGGCATGCTTTACGTCGTCGCCACGCCGATTGGGAACCTCGATGATGTGACGTTCCGTGCGGTCGAGACGCTCAAGGCCGTCGACGCCATCGCGTCGGAGGACACGCGGCGCACGCGCACCCTCGTGAAGCGCTACGACATCGGATGTCCACTCATCGCCTATCACGAGCACAACGAGGAGCGCGCGGCCGCGCGGCTCGTCGAGCGTCTCCTGGCGGGTGACACGATCGCGCTGGTCTCGGATGCGGGGACGCCGCTGGTCTCCGATCCGGGCTATCGTCTCGTGGAACTCGCCGTGCGCGAGGGCATACGAGTCGTCCCCATCCCGGGTCCATCCGCCGTGACGGCGGCGCTCTCGGCCGCCGGACTCCCGCCTCAACCGTTCCACTTCGCCGGGTTCCCGCCCCGGAAGGACGGAGCCAGGCGCACTCGCCTGGTCGAGCTCTCGGGGCTCAAGTGTACGCTCGTCTTCTACGAGTCGCCCCACAGGCTGGGCAAGACACTGGCCGCCATGGCCGACGTTCTCGGGGACCGGCAGGCGGTCGTGGCGAGAGAACTGACCAAGGTCCACGAGGAGTTCGTGCACGGGTCGCTGTCCGAGCTGGCCGCCCGGTACGGCGGGAACAAGCCAAGGGGAGAGATCGTCGTGCTGGTAGCGGGACGGAGATCCGAGGCAGAGCATGAGACCGATGGTGGGCCGGCCGACGTCGGGCATGGCCCCGTCCTCTGACGCCGCGGGGCGCGGGAGGTGAGATGGAACTCAAGAAGAACCTCCGTCTGATCCACGTCTTCAGTATCGCGACGGGAGCGATGATCAGCTCCGGTCTCTTCGTGTTGCCCGGGCTCGCGCACGCACGTGCGGGCCCCGCGGTCATCGTCTCCTATCTCCTCGCCGGCATCCTGGCCGCCACCGGGCTGCTGAGCATGGCCGAACTCACAACGGCCATGCCGAAGGCCGGCGCGGACTACTTCTTCGTGTCACGCAGTATGGGCGTCGCCGCAGGGACGATCGCCGGGCTGCTCACGTGGTTCTCGCTGTCCCTCAAGAGCGCGTTCGCTCTCGTGGGCCTGGCCGCCTTCGCGCAGTTCGTCATGCCGATCGATCCGCGCCTCGTCGGTATCGTGTTCTGCCTCGTCTTCGTCGGGGTGAACGTGATCGGTGCCAGAGAGGCGGCGCGGCTCCAGGTCGGCCTCGTGCTCGTGCTGCTCGCGCTCATGACCGCGTATGTCGTGCGCGGCTTTCCGGCGGTCGACATGCAGAATCTTCGACCATTCGCCCCGGGAGGATTCAGAGCGATCTTCGCGACGGCCGGCTTCGTGTTCGTCTCGTACGGTGGTCTTCTGAACGTCGCGAGCATCGCCGAGGAAGTTGAGGACCCGGGCCGTGTCATCCCGCGCGCGATGATCCTGTCGCTGGTGATCACGGGGATCGCATATGTCCTGATCGTGTTCGTGACAAGCGGCGTGCTCGATTCCGCGGTTCTCGACGGGTCGCTCACGCCGATCTCCGATGGAGCGGCCGCCTTCATGGGCGCGGGAGGGAGAACGGCGCTCAGCATCGCCGCCGTCCTGGCGTTTCTCACCACGGCCAACGGCGGCATCATGGCGGCCTCCCGCTATCTGTTGGCGCTCGGTCGCGACGGTCTGGTGCCCGAGCCGCTCGGTCGAGTCGGCCGTAGATTCGGAACTCCGCACATCGCGCTCCTCGTCACCGGATGTCTCGTCGTCACCGCCCTCCTCGTGAGGGTGGATGCCCTCGTTCAGGCGGCATCCGTGGTGTTCCTGATGACGTATTTTCTGTCGAACGCGGCGGTCATCGTCCTGAGAGAGAGCGGTCTTCAGAACTACCGCCCCCGGTTCCGCGCGCCCGGCTACCCGTGGATGCAGATCGTCGGCATCGTGGGTATTCTGTTCGTCGTCCTGGAGATGGGTGAGGGCTCCTTCGCCACGGCGGCACTGCTGATCGTCGCGGGTTTCTGCGTCTACTGGTTCTACGGGAGGAAGAGGCCGAACAGGGAATCGGCGCTGCTTCACGTCGTTCACAGGATCGCGGCCAAGGAACTCGTCACAGGGTCACTGGAGGAGGAACTCAAGGACATCATCCTCGAACGAGACGGGATCGTCCGGGACCGCTTCGATCGACTCATCGAGGACTGTGTCGTTCTCGACATCGACCGCGCCACGACGTCCTACCAGTTCTTCGAACTCGTGGCGAGCGCGCTGGCGCCTCGAGTCGGGATGAACCCCCAGGAGCTCGCTGAAGCTCTGCGTGCCAGGGAGCGTGAGAGCAGCACCGTGCTGACGCCGGGCCTGGCCATTCCTCATGTCGTCATCGAAGGCGAGAGGGCCTTCGGCGTCCTGCTGGCCCGTTCGCGCGGCGGGATCGTGATGTCCGAGAGCAAACCACCGGTCCATATCGCGTTCGTCCTGGTCGGTACGGGAGACGAGCGGAGTCTGCACCTGTGGGCGCTATCGGCGATCGCACAGGTCGTGGGCAGTGTCGACTTCAACGAGCGATGGATGGCGGCGAAGACCGAGCAGGCGCTGAGGGACACCGTGCTGCTTGCGAACCGACGCCGGGTCCGCGGCCGGTGACGCCCTCGGAACGGCGGCACCGCCCTGTCCCGGGCCATTGACACCACCGAGCGCCCGGTGCTAGACTGCCCTGTTTCGCGGGGAGGATGCAGCATCGAAACCGCGGGAACGGTGAAGGAACCATGACGGCTGGTCTGAAGACGAAGGCTCGGGAGCTTCTGGATCCCCTCGCGCGGTTCGCGGCGGACCTCGGGATCTCGCCGACGACGATAACGGTCGTCGGTCTCGGCATCTCGACGATCGCCGGCGTCGCGCTGGCGCGCGGGCACTTCCTCGCGACAGGGATTCTGGTGCTTCTGGGCGGGCTCTGCGACATGACCGACGGGGCCGTGGCCCGGGCGGGCGAGGGGGGAACGCGCATCGGCGCGTTTCTCGACTCGACGCTCGACCGCTACTCGGAGCTCGTCGTGTTTCTCGGAGCGCTCGTGTACTACCTTGCCGGTCCCGGTGTCACGCCGGAACCGGTGACGGCAGCAGTCATCCTCATCGCTCTTGGCGGCTCGCTCCTCGTGAGCTACACGCGAGCCCGCGCGGAGGCGATCGGAGTGGAGTGCCAGGTCGGCATAGCCGAGCGCCCCGAACGGCTCATCCTGATCATCGTCGGAACGCTTCTTGGTCCGGCCGTGTTCAGGATCGTGCTTTGGATTCTGGCGATACTGTCTCACATCACAGCTGCGCAGAGGATTCACCACGTCGTTCGCACACTGTCGCACGACGATCCTCCGCAGGACAACTTTCGGGGGTAACCTTCGATGGGGAAGAAGAAGGTCAGGGTAGCGATCATCGGCATCGGGAACTGCTGCTCGTCGCTTGTGCAGGGCATCGAGTTCTACAAGAACGCCGCTGATGACGAGTTCGTTCCGGGGCTCATGCACGTCAACCTCGGCGGGTACCACATCAGCGACGTGGAGATCGTCGCCGCGATCGACATCGACAAGAACAAGGTGGGGAAAGACCTCTCCGAGGCCATCTTCACGAAGCCGAACAACACGTACAAGTTCTGCGATGTGCCGAAGCTCGGGGTCAAGGTCGCGCGCGGCATGACCCACGACGGACTGGGTAAGTACCTCAGTGAGATCATCGAGAAGGCGCCCGGCCCGACGGACGACATCGTGGGGCTGCTCAAGGAGACGAAGACCGATGTCGTCCTGAGCTTCCTGCCGGTGGGCAGCGAAGAGGCGACCAAGTGGTACGTCGAGCAGATCCTCGAGGCCGGCTGTGGGTTCGTCAACGGCATCCCCGTCTTCATCGCGCGCGAGCGCTACTGGCAGCAGCGCTTCGAGAAGAAGGGTCTGCCGGTGATGGGCGACGACATCAAGTCGCAGGTCGGAGCGACCATCGTCCACCGCGTTCTGACAACGCTCTTCCGCGAACGCGGCGTCCGGCTCGAGCGCACCAGCCAGCTCAACGTCGGCGGCAACACGGACTTCCTCAACATGCTCGAGCGCTCAAGGCTCGAGTCGAAGAAGATCTCGAAGACGAATGCGGTCACCTCGCAGCTTGACTACGACATCGGCGCCGACAACGTCCACATCGGACCGTCGGACTACGTCGCGTGGCTGACGGACCGCAAGTGGGCGTACGTACGGATGGAGGGTCGCACGTTCGGTGACGTCCCGTTGAATGCAGAGCTCAAGCTCGAGGTCTGGGACTCGCCGAACTCGGCGGGCGTGATGATCGATGCGGTGCGTTGTTGCAAGCTCGCGCTCGACCACGGACTCTCCGGAGCGGTCGACGCGCCGTCGTCGTACTTCTTCAAGTCGCCGCCGAATCAGTACACGGACTATGAGGCGCGGGAGAAGACAGAGGCATATATCAGGAAGCACGCGCAGAAGCCCGCGAAGGATAAGAAGTAGGGCTCTGGACGGAGCCGGGTATGGCGTGCGTGTGCGCCGGTCTCCTCGCCTTGAGCGCGATGTCGGCGCAGCGATCATGAACCGACCGCGGGCCGGGGGTGACCCCGGCCTGCGTTGCTTCACCGGAGGAGGAACGGGTGAGGTCGAACCGGGGTCTCTTCATCACGTTCGAGGGTGTCGAGGGCTGCGGGAAGTCCACGCAGACCGACCTCCTCGTCGCGTGGCTCCGCGAGAGAGGGTACGAGGTCGTCCTCACTCGCGAGCCGGGCGGGACGCCGCTCGGTGAGCGGCTCCGCGACGCGTTGCTCGATGTGGGCGGCTCGATGGTCGCCGAGACCGAGCTCTTCCTCTACCTTGCATCGCGTGCCGAACACACGGCGGAGGTCATCCTTCCCGCGGTTGAGCGAGGCTCGGTTGTGATATCCGACCGCTATGCCGACGCGAGCGTGGCATACCAGGGTGGTGGCAGGCGGCTCGGAGCCGATCTCGTCCGGTCGTTGAACCAAGTGGCCACCAGAAGCGTCAAACCAGACGTGACCTTTCTGCTGGATCTGGATCCCGAGGAGGGTCTGGCGCGTCTTGACGGGAGGACAACCGGCGGGACGCGCGACCGCATAGAACGCGAGACCATCGAGTTTCACCAGAGGGTCCGTGAGACATACCTCGCAGAGGCGGAACGCGAGCCCGAGCGGTTCGTGGTCATCGACGCAAGCGAGGACGTCGAGATGATCGCCAGGCAGATCCCGGCGGAACTCGAGGAACGACTGACATCCTCCGGCGACGACAACTGAGGAAGGCACCCATGACCAGACGATTCAGAAGACTCGCACCCGTCCTGACGGCACTGATCGTCGGTGCGCTGCTCGGCGGGTTCATTGTCGAACGCGTCAGCGCCCGGAATGATCTCTACACCTATCTCGATCTCTTCAACGACGCGCTCGCGAAGGTCGAGCACGTCTACGTCGAGGAGCCGGACGCGAAGGAACTGATGTACGGAGCGATCCGCGGGATGCTCGCAAGCCTCGATCCGTACTCGGTGTTCCTCGACGAGGAGTCGTTCACCGACTTCCAGGTGCAGACCGAGGGCGAGTTCGGCGGGCTGGGGATCCAGATCACGGCTCGCGACGGTATCCTGACCGTCGTCAGCCCCATCGAGGGTACGCCCGCATACGATCTCGGCATTCAGTCGGGCGACCGCATCGTCGCCATCGAGGGAGAGACGACCCGCGGCATCACGACCGATCAGGCCATCCTGAAGCTGCGCGGCGAGCCCGGGACGAAGGTAGGCATCACCATCTACCGCGAGGGTCTCGATGAGAACCTCGAGTACACGGTCACCCGCGACATCATCCGGATCGACAGTGTGCCGTACGCGTTCCTGATGGAGGACGACATCGGCTACGTCCGCATCTCCCGATTCTCGCGAACGACGGTCACCGAGCTTGAGGCGCAGCTCGATGAGCTCGATGCGCAGGGCATGCGCGGGCTCCTCGTCGACCTGAGAAGCAACCCCGGAGGTCTTCTGTCCGAGGCCGTCGACGTCAGCAACGTGTTCCTCGACACCGGCGAGCTCGTGGTGAGCACGCGCGGCCGGATCAACGAGCAGAACAAGGAGTTCTACGCGAGCACGCCGGCTCGCTACACGCGTGACTTCCCGATCGTGGTGCTTGTCAACGGCGGCAGCGCGAGTGCCTCAGAGATCCTCGCGGGTGCCATTCAGGACTGGGATCGCGGTATCGTCGCCGGGACGACGAGTTTCGGCAAGGGCTCGGTGCAGACGCTCATGCGGCTGAGACCCCTTACGAAGGAATGCGCGGTCAAGCTGACGACCGCGAAGTGGTACACGTCGAGCGGACGGTTGATCGAGAAGCCGGAACGCTGGGACACCGATGAGGTCTTCGTCGCCGAGGGGGCCGACGGCGAGGGTGCGGAGGTCGAGGAGGCCAAGCCGGAGTTCCGCACGGCGGGCGGCAGGATCGTATACGGCGGAGGTGGTGTGACACCGGACGTGACCATTGAAGGCGGTCGTCGCTCCGACGTCGTGGTCGATCTGGAACGTCGCGAGGAGTTCTTCGAGTTCGCCATCGGCTATCTGAGCGAGAACGAGATCGAGGGTCCGGGCATCGAGGTCACGGACCCGATGTGGGACGACTTCCTCGCGTTCCTCGAGGAGGACAGCTTCGAGTTCACGCGTGAGGAACTCAATGAGGTTCGCGACGAGATCGAACTGTCCATGCGCCGAGACCTTGCGCGGAAGCTCTGGGGGCGTGAGCGCGCCTACCAGGTCGCCATCGCAGGTGATACGCAGCTCAGCCGGACCGTCGCCCTGACCATCCAGGCGACCGATCTCGACGACCTCTTCTCACTGGCCGAGGCGTACGTGGCGGTCGATGAGGAGGCCGGCGAGTAGCCGGGAGACGAGTGAGCCGTTCGGCCCGCACGGAAGCGCGGGAACCGAGGAAAGCGTGGTGTTCGGGGCGGAGGCCGGCGGCTTCCGCCCCGCTCTCTTGACTGCCGCGGAACGACCCGCCATACTTCTCTCATGCGAATCAAAGACGTCTCCGTCGATCCTCCCATCGTCCTCGCGCCTCTGGCCGGGCTCACCGACAGCGCCATGCGCAGGCTCTGCCGGCGCAACGGCGCGGCCATGGTCTGGACCGAGATGGTCAGCGCCGAGGGAACCGTTCGGAACAGCTGGAAGACGTTCGAGCTTCTCACGTTCCACGAGGAGGAGCGGCCGATCGCGTTCCAGCTGTTCGGGAGCCGTCCCGAATCGATGGCCGAGGCGACACGCCGGATCGCATCTTTGAAGCCCGACGTCATCGACGTCAACGCGGGCTGTCCGGTCAAGAAGGTCGTCAAGTCGACGTCGGGCGCGGCGCTCATGCGGGATCTCACGCTCCTTCGCGACGTCGTCCAGGCCGTCCTCGAGTCGACGACGCTTCCCGTGACCGTCAAGATCCGGAGCGGATGGGACGATTGCTCGATCAACGCGCCGGAGGCCGCCGGGATGCTCGGCGAACTGGGTGTTGCCGCCATCACGGTGCATCCGAGGACGCGCGCCCAGGGATTCAAGGGCGTGTCCGACTGGAGCCTTCTGCCGGAGGTCAAACGGTCGTGCAGGGCTCCCGTCATCGGGAGCGGCGATGTGAAGACGCCCGAGGATGCGCTCCGGATGCTCGAGGAGACCGGCGTCGACGGCGTGATGATCGGACGCGGCGCCGTCGGGAACCCGTGGCTCTTCGCACGTACGGCAGCCCTCATCGCCACGGGGGAGACTCCGCCCGAGCCGACGCTCGCCGAGCGGCTGCGCCTGGCCATCGAACATCTGGAGCTGATCGTCGAGGCCAAGGGCGAACATCGCGGCGTGATGGAGATGAGGAAGCACATCGTGGCGATGCTCAAGGGATTCCCGGGCGCGGTCGAGCTCAGGCGCGAGCTCGTCATCATGAACGGGAGCGAGCTTGTGCGTGGACGTCTCGAACGCGCGCTCGCGGAGGAGGAGTGATGCGACGATTCGCACGGATACTGAGAACAACGCTGCTCCTCGTCGGCTGCGCCGCGTTTCTGACCATCGCGGGTTGCGGGGGACCGCCGACCTTCACGGGCAGCGGAGCGGAGACGATCGAGATCGTCACGCACATCGCCGCCGACGGCGAGAGCTTCGCATCGATAGCCGATGACTACTACGGCACGACGGATGCGGCGGGGTTTCTCGCGGAGACCAACGGTGTGGAGCCCGGCTTCCCGCTTGACCAGGGCGCTCTCGTCGATGTTCCGGTGGGTGAGGAGGACGTGGCCCGATACGCCCGTCGCACCGAGGCGAAGTCGCGCTACAACCGAGGCACGGAACACGCGGAGGCGGGCGAGCTGCGGAAAGCCACGGAGGAGTTTCGCGAGGCGCTCCGCATCGACCCGAGGTTCGTCGACGCCGGATACAACCTCGGCGTCGTGCTTCTGATGATGGGTGAACCGTCCGCGGCCGTCGCCATGCTCGACCAGGTGCTCGCCGTCCGTCCGGACGATGCGGACATCGTCTTCGCACTCGGCAAAGCTCTCTATGACGGCGGTGACGCCGCCGGCGGCCTCGCGCACTTCGAGCACGCGCTCACGCTGAAGCCGTTCCACGAGGAGGCCATGTTCTCGAGAGCTGTGGCGCTGCTTGACGAGGGCAGTGTGGAGGACGGCATCTTCGCTCTCGATGCGTATCTTCGGCGGCATCCGTCCGGCAGCTGGGCTGAGGTGGCCAGGAAACGCCTCATCGAGCTCGCGGGCGAGGCGGCGCTCCGGCGGCTTCGTGCGGACGAGGGACGCGATATTCCGGGCGAACCGGCGACAGACACCGTACCGGGCGCCACGGTCCCGGGGGAAGCAGGCCGGCCGTGATAGAGCTCCGCAACGTCGCTGTGACCTACCAGGGCGCGCCGCGTCCCTCGCTCGACGGAGTGAATCTGTCGATCGCCCCCGGTGAGACTGTTGCTCTTGCCGGCCCGAGCGGCTCCGGCAAGACGAGCCTGTTGAGACTGCTCAATGCGCTCCTCCTGCCGACGGCGGGTAGCGTCATTGTCGACGGGATGGACACGCGCGATGATTCATCGCTCTGGGAGATCCGGCGCCGCGTCGGTCTCGTCTTCCAGAACCCGGATGATCAGATCGTGAGTACGACCGTCGAACGGGAGATCGCGTTCGGCATGGAGAACCTGGGTCTGGACCGGGATGAGATGCGCACGCGCATCGAATCGCTGCTCCCGATGCTCGGGCTCGAGCCGCTGCGTGACCGGCCGCCGCACAGGCTGTCGGGCGGGGAGAAGCAGCGGGTTGCGGTCGCGGCCGTGCTCGCCATGCGACCGCGTCACCTCCTTCTGGACGAGCCCACATCGCTCCTCGACGCCCGGGGCCGCGCGGACCTCTGGTCGCTGCTTGCCGAGCTCCGTTCACGCGAGGAGAGGACCGTCATTCACGTCACGCAGTTCCCCGAGGAGATCGCGTACGCCGACCGCGCCATCGTTCTGGTCGAGGGGCGGGTCGTGTTCGATGCCCCGCCGCGCGACCTCTTCGCCGCGGGGAGCGGTGCCGACGGATGGGGACTTCGTCCGCCCCCCGCGATGGGTCTCGCCGGCGCCCTCAGAGCCGCCGGGCGCGCGCTGCCGGATGACATCCTGACGATGGATGAACTCGTCGGCGCACTGACGGGGGTGCGGCGGTGAGACTCGTCCTCGACAGCGTGGGGCTGACCTACGATCGTGGACTTCCTACGGCCAGGAGCGGCCTCGGAGGTGTGAGTCTGTCGATCGACGCCGGAGATGCCGTGGCCATCATGGGGCCAACGGGATCGGGCAAGACGACGCTCCTCGAGATCGCCGCCGGGCTCGTCCCGCCGACGACGGGATCGGTGTCTCTTGCCGGCGCCGGGAGTGGCGCGTCCCTCAAGTCGTCGGTAGGACTTGTCTATCAGTTTCCCGAGCTTCAGTTCTTCGAGGAGACGGTCTTCGATGAGGTCGCGTACGGTCTCCGGGCGGCGCGCGTCGCGGAGGATGAACTCGCCCGCCGCGTGCATGCGGCGCTCGAGTGCGTCGGTCTGAGCCCGGCGGCTTTCACGGAGCGCTCGCCCCTGACGCTCAGCGCGGGCGAGCAGCGCAGGGCCGCTATCGCGGCCCTCGTCGTGCTCGAACGCCCGTTTCTGCTTCTGGACGAGCCGAGCGCGGGGCTCGATCCGGGGACGCGCGAACGCATCCTCGATCTCATCCACAGGGAGCGGGAGGCCGGACGCGCCATCCTGCTTGTGACGCACGACCCGGAGCTCGCCGAGGAGACGGTCGAGAGGATCGTGCTGCTCTCGGGCGGGAGCATCGTGGCGGACGGGCCTCCGGCGGACGTCTTCGGTGATGGGGTGCTCCTGGAGCGGCTGGGTCTTGAGGCGCCGCCGGCCCATGAGCTCGTGAACGCGCTCTCATGCGTCGACCCGGCGCTCGCGCGCGATGTGGCCTCGGTCGTGCTCGGGACGCCCGCCTTGCGGGACGGCGCGTCAAGTGGTAGATTCTAGGCGATTTCCGCCGGCTCGGGAGGAGCAAGTGCCGGCCGGGTCCGACGACCGATGGCGTCTACCGGAGGTGGCAGCACGTGAAGACCAAGGCCCGCGTCATGAGTACCGATGACATGCGCCGCGCGATCACCCGCATGGCCCACGAGATCCTGGAGCGCAACGGGGGGCTCGAGGGGCTGGCGGTGATCGGTATCCAGACGAGGGGTGTGTTCGTCGCGAAGCGACTGGCGAATGCGATCGAGGAGATCGAGCAGGCGCCTCTTCCCGTCGGCGTGCTCGACATCACGCTCTACAGAGACGATCTGCAGACGATCGCAGAGCAGCCGGTTGTGAATGAGAGCAACATCCCGTTCGACATACAGGGGAGGACCCTCGTGCTGGCCGACGATGTGCTGTTCACCGGGCGAACGGTCAGGGCGGCCCTCGATGAGATCATCGACTTCGGGCGTCCCAGATCAGTCCAGCTGGCAGTGATGGTCGATCGAGGACACAGGGAGCTTCCGATCCGGGCCGATTACGTCGGCAAGAACGTGCCGACCTCCGAGCGCGAGGTCATCGCCGTCCGCATGCAGGAGAAGGACGAGTCGGACGAGGTCGTCATTCTCTCGCGCGAGAACTGAGAACCGGACTCCACCACTGAGAACCGGGGCCCCATCCAGGAGATACCTCGTGAGGATCACAACACGCACCGTCGTGCTTCTCGCGTGTCTCGCGGCGCTCGCCGCGTTCACGCTCAGCGGCTGCGTGTACTACAACACGTTCTATCACGCCAGGAGCGCCTACGCCGAGGCCGAGCGCATCCGTGCGACGCGGCCGCCGGACTCCGAGCCCACGCCCCAGGAGAGCGAACAGCTCGATCGCGTCATTGAGAAGAGCGGACGTGTGCTCGCGCTCCATCCGGATTCGGACTGGGCGGACGATGCGATCCTGCTCATGGCGCAGGCGCTCTACCGTCAGGGGAGATACGAGAGTGCGGAGTCACGTCTGAACGAGTTCTCAACACTCTACCCCGACAGCGACCTCGAGGCGGACGCCGGCTACCTGCTGGCGGCCGTCATGCTCGCCCGCGACAACCCGGTCTCCGCGGAGCAGACACTGGCGGCTCTCGCGTATGCCGATCCTCCCGTCGAGCTCTCCGATGACGCGCTCGTGATGATCGGCCGCGCCAGACACTCGCGGCGCCGTTTTGACGAGGCGGCCGAGGCGTACGCATCCGCACTGGAGCGATTTCCGAACAGCGATCTCCGCGCCGAGATTCGGTTCCTTGCCGCGGAGAACTTCGTGAAGATGGGAAGGCTCGAGGAGGCGGCGCACCATCTGGCCGCCGTCGGTGAGGAGCGTGGGGCGCGGAGGCTCGCGTTCGAGGGACGCATCCGTCTCGCCGAGGTCTATCTCGACATCGGTCGACTCGGCGACGCGCTGGAGGTGCTCACCGATGTGGAGCGACGCACGACCGACCGCGACGACCTGGACCGCGTGCTCCTTCTGAGAGGGAGAACGCAGCAGATGATGGGCGATCTCGAGGATGCGGTCTCCACGTATGAGGGTATCGCGGCCTCCCACGAGCGCTCGAAAGCCGCGGCCGAGGCGCTCTACCGCGTCGGTCTGATCCTTCGGGACGGGTTCGGCACCTTCGAGGAGGCCGTCGAGGCGTTCCGCGAGGCCAAGGACGAGGCTCCACGAACCGAGGTTTCGCGGGAGGCGGCGGATGCTATTCGCGACATCGAGGAGCTCCAGGAGTCGCTCGCCATCATTGAGAGCTGGCTCGCCGGTCCCGCGGCGGTTGACACGCTGGCCGCCGCTGGCGACACTACGGGTGCCGCCGGCGACACGCTGAGTGCAGTAGCCGACACGCTGGGCGCGGCCGCTGATACGCTGGGTGCAGCTGCGGACACCACGGGCGCAGTGGCCGACACGCTCGATGCCGCGCGCGGCGGCTCACAGTTCGCGCCCGCTGATACGCTTTCAGCCGCGCAGACCGATACGCTGGCATCCGGCGCGATCGACCAGTCGCAGTTCGTCACGATGCTCGCCGATGCGCCGGTCACGGCGGCGGATTCGCTGTCCGCGTCGGTCGATACGCTGCTTGCGTTGTCCGATTCACTCGCTGTGGCTCCCCCCGACACGTTCGTATCCACCGAACCCGACACCGTCGCGATTCCTGATGAAGCGAGGGCGATGTTCCGCGCGGGCGAGATCTATCTCTTCAAGATGGATAACGCCGAGACCGCCGTCGAGTACTACGAGATGGTCGTCGAACACTTCGGAGAGACACCGCTCGGCCCGAAGGCGGCGCTGGCGGTCGCGTGGGCACGGGGGGAGATGCTCGATCAGCCCATGCTGTCCGCGGAGGCCTACCGTTCAGTGCTCGAGATGTACCCGGACACGGACTACGCGCGCGAGGCCGAGAGAGTCCTCGCCGAGGTCACCGGAGCATCCCCGGGCGAGGCCGCTGGAGGGGCGCCGGGCGAGCCGCTCGAGGAGACCCGGGGCGGGAACGCTGATGATCCGCCCGAGGACACGACGGACGAACCTCTGCAGACCGGCGGCGGGGAGGTCGGGCCTTGACGCTTATCAGGAGTGTTGCGGGCGTCCGCGGCATCGTGCCGCGTGATCTCGATGAGAACATCGCGCGCAGGCACGCGCGCGCATTCGGTGAGATCGTGGATGGTCGCGTCGCGGTCGGGTGGGACTCCAGGCCGGGCGGGAACGCGCTCGAGGCGGCCGTCGTCGAGGGGCTTCTCATCGCAGGCGTGACGCCTGTCCGGCTTGGCATCGTTCCGACGCCGACCGTCGGTGTGGCCGTCCGCACGCTGGGGTGCGCGGGTGGCATCTGCATCACGGCGAGTCACAATCCGGGCGAGTACAACGGCCTGAAGTTCTTTTCGAGGTCCGGCGTGTTCGTGACGCGGGAGGAAGGCGAGCGGATCTTCGAGGGCGCCGACGCTCTGGCGGGACGGGCCGCCGCTCCGTGTCCGGAGCCGGGAGGTGCGCCGGAGACAGCGGACGCGATCGAGACGCACATCGAACTCGTTCTGGATGCCCGGCACGTGGACCGCGCGGCCGTGGCCGACGCCGCTCTGCGGATCGTCGTCGACTGCTGCAACGCGGCCGGATCGGCGATCCTCCCGCAGCTTCTGCGGAGGCTCGGGTGCGACGTCGTCGAGCTGTTCGCCGAAGCCGGCGCCGGGTTCCCGCGCGTGGCGGAGCCCGTTCCGGAGAGCCTCACTGCTCTCGGCGACCGCGTTCGTGAGACGGGCGCCGCGGCCGGATTCGCGTGCGACCCCGATGCGGACCGCCTTGCCATCGTCGACGAGACAGGTCGGGCCGTTGGGGAGGAGTTCACCCTGGCGCTCGCCACCGACGCGGTGCTGGCGGCAGGACCGGGTCCCGTCGTGACCAACGTCTCGACGAGTCGGATGATCGACGACGTAGCCGATCGGTATGGTGCCATCGTTCATCGCACGGCCGTCGGCGAAGCGAACGTCGTGGCGAAGATGATCGAGATCTCGGCCGTCGTGGGAGGAGAGGGGAACGGTGGAGTCGTGCTGCCGGACGTGCAGCTCGGCCGTGACGCCGCCACAGCGGTGGCGCTCATCGTGACGCACATGGCACGCAGGGGCGCGGCGACCGTCGGAGAGCTTGTGCGAGAGCTCAGGCCCTACGCGATCGTGAAGCGGAAACTCCCGGCGATGGCCCAATCGAATGCGGATTTGGAGCGCGCGCTGGGTGATGTGCTGACCGGGGGAGAGATCGACCGAACCGATGGAGTCAAGATCTCGTGGGCCGACAGCTGGGTCCATGTACGCCCTTCGAACACGGAGCCGATCGTTCGCGTGATCGCCGAGGCGCCCGATGTCGACGGCGCGGAGGCGCTCGCGGCGAGAGCCGAAGAGGCCCTCGGAGGATCCGGGGAAGGAAGAGCATAGATGTGCGGGATCATCGGATGCGTCACGAGGAAGGACGACATGGTACCGACCCTCGTTGAGGGTCTGCGACGAATGGAGTATCGCGGCTACGATAGCGCGGGAGTCGCCGTTCTGCATGACGGTCGCGTTGATGTCCGAAAGACGGTCGGCAAGATCGATGCCCTCGCGGGTGTGCTGGCCGGTGACCCGGTAGTCGGCGGCACCGGCATCGCGCACACTCGCTGGGCGACCCACGGCGAGCCATCGGCGATGAACGCGCATCCTCACTCGGACAGCAGCGGCAGGATCGCGGTCGTCCACAACGGGATCGTCGAGAACTACCGCCCGCTGAGACGCCAGCTCGAGACCGAGGGACACACGTTCGAGACGGAGACCGACACCGAGGTCCTGGCGCACCTCATCGAGAAGCACTACGCGGGCGACCTCGCCGCGGCCGTGCGCGCCGCGCTTGCAGGCGTTCACGGAGCCTACGGCATTGCGGCCATCCACGCCGACGAGCCGGAGTCGCTCGTCGCCGCCAGGAACGGCAGCCCGCTCATCCTCGGCATCGGGCGCGAGGGCTACTTCGTGGCCTCCGACGTCGCCGCGCTCGTCCGACACACGAAGGACGTCGTCTATCTGGACGACCGCGAGATGGTGGTGGCGACGCCCGACGGCTTCACGACCACGACGCTCCAGAACGTGTCCATCACGAAGGACGTCGAGCGGATCACCTGGGACGTCGACCAGATGCAGAAGAACGGCTATCCACACTACATGCTAAAGGAGATCCACGAACAGCAGCGGACGGTCATGGATGCGGTCCGCGGCCGGCTCATCGAGGCGTCGGGTGACGCATTCCTCGGGGGACTCCGGGAACATCGCGACGCGCTCAAGAAAGCCGAGAGGATCCTCATCCTCGCGTGCGGGACCTCGTGGCATGCCGGTCTCATCGGCGAGTACATGCTCGAAGATCTTGCCAGGGTGTCGGTCGAGGTCGAATACGCTTCGGAGTTCCGCTACCGCAATCCGGTCATCAATCCGGGAGATATCGCCATCGTGATCAGTCAGTCCGGGGAGACGCGCGACACGCTGGCGGCGATGGCGGAGGTCCAGCGCCGGGGCGGGACCACGCTCGGCATCGTCAACGTTGTCGGCTCGTCGATCGCGAGGCAGAGCGACGGCGGCGTCTACACGCACGCCGGACCCGAGATCGGGGTGGCGTCGACCAAGGCCTTCACCTCGCAGGTCATGGTCCTTGCAGCGATAGCGCTCGCGGTCGGCCGCGCACACAGCATCTCGGTCATCGACGGTCGTCGCATCGTTCGCGCGATGCTCGACATCCCGGGTCAGATCGGAGACATCCTGGAGCAGAGCGGCAAGGTCGAGAAGATGGCCGA
>Ga0180433_10000393_pt1 | contig 74773 bp, 145 predicted proteins | sample SS_ome_8_FD_132980 | JGI IMG/M metagenome (GOLD analysis project Ga0180433, IMG submission 132980) | Hypersaline lake sediment archaeal communities from the Salton Sea, California, USA - SS_1_D_1 metaG | ecosystem: Environmental > Aquatic > Non-marine Saline and Alkaline > Hypersaline >...
ATCTTTTTCTGTGTAGTCTTCTGGTAGTTGCTCCCAAACTTCAAGAAGCACTTGTCCAGTTCTCGCAAGAAAACTTTCTGTTTTGTCTTTATGAAAATGTATGCTGCAACATTTGCCTTGTTCAACAAATAGTAATTTTACACAATAATTTTCATCATTTTTATAAATTAATTCTTTTCCCCAAACTTTTTTTACAATATCAGGCATAATGCCTCCTATTTCCAATTTTTATATTTTTTGCGCATCGGTTCAAAAACAAAAGAATCATCTATATCATATTTATTGACGCTCATTTCTTCCACTATTGAATCAACAATCCCCTTTGTTTTAAATACACCAGATGCCTTGGCAAAGGTTTCTACAATCCTTTTAAATTCTTCGTCTGTCATTAAATTTCAGCGACTGATAATGCCGCCCTCCTTTTGTTAGATGTTAAAATAATGATGTTTACTCATATATAATATCTACTAATTGGCAAAAAATTTTATTATTTTTTACCAATTTGGAAATAGTCCTTCAAGACGCGCCATTATATCTATGTCTTCTTGAGAAACATGCCTCCAACATCTCTTCACCTTATTGTCATGGTCTGTCTTGAGTCCATTCCATAAATTAAACTTTGCTCTTTTTATCAAATTAAAATTATTAAATACTATATCTTTTGTTTGTAAAATCTTTGTTTTATCTCGTTGAGCCTCTAAATTATTTTTACTTTCAAATTCCCATATTGTAAAACCCCTTTTCAAGTATTTCATCAAGAATTTTCGTTTCCAAATTGAAGGTTTGGTTGTCATTCGGAATGCTGCATGTTGTGGATATAAATCAAAATTTTTGTCAAAATTGCTACAAATTGTTTTGTGCTGTCCAACAATAATTTTACCAATGTTATCTTGAGATATTTTTTCTAAACATAAATTGATTTTTTCTATATCAACATCTCCAACAGGAAGTAGGTCATCCAATAAAAGCAATACATATTCATCCTCGATGTCGGCTAAATACTTCTTAATAGGGTCTGTCCATATACGACCATCGTTAAAGTCTGACTGCGGACCTACAGAAACCGATTTAAAATTTGAAGGCAATTCTTTTGGTTCTTTAAAACACAGAACATCTACAGATTGCCCTGGATAATGCTTATTAAAAAGTTCAGCATAAATATTCAAAAGCGGCAAATATTTATCACAAACTTTTAATACAATTCTCATAACATTTTCTCCTTTTTTACCATTTTTACCAAAAGATCAAACAAACTTGTTTTAATATCCCATTCTGGATAATGCAATTTAAACTTAGACAAATTTGTTATATACCAAATATGATCGCCTATTCTGTTGTCTTCTAAAATATCATAGTTTTTCCAATTACTTCCATTTATTCTATTTATTGTATCAATGGCTTCTAAAATAGATGTTGAGTTGTCTCTTCCACCGCCAGCATTATACACCTCTCCACATCTTGGATTTTGTATAAAATGCCAAAACATATTTATTAGATCAGCGCTATAAATATTATCTCGCACCTGCTTGCCTTTATAGCCGAAAATATTGTAATGTTTGTTGTGTACAATACATTTCACCAGATACGACAAAAAGCCGTGAAGCTCTGTTCCTGCGTGATTTTCGCCCGTTAAACAGCCGCCCCTAAAGATAGCTGTTTGCATTCCAAAATATTTTCCATATTCTTGCACCATTATATCTGCGGCAACTTTAGATGCGCCAAAAATAGAATGTTCTGACTGATCTATACTCATAGTTTCATTTATAGTATACAGATTGTTGTTAAAGTCATAAACTTCATAACGCATATCTTCTTCAACTAACCCTGGTAAATAATTAGGCATATCGCCATATACTTTATTACTGCTTGTAAAAACGAATACAGCGTCATTACAATGTAATCTTGTAAGCTCCAAAAGATTAAATGTTCCAACAGCATTAATGTGAAAGTCAGTCAAAGGCTCTTTAGCTGCCCAGTCATGAGATGGTTGTGCAGCAGTATGTATTATAATATCAAAAGGGTGTTTATTAAATATTTGCTCCAAAGCCTTGTAGTTTCTTATGTCGCAATTGTAGTGTTCATATTGTGACAAACATTTAAGTGAGTCTGCAGTCTTTTTTGTAGATGCATTTTTGCCAAAAAAGTATTGTCGCATATTGTTGTCAATACCATAGACGCTATAATTTTTGTTAATAAAAAATCTTACTGCTTCTGATCCTATCAGTCCTGCAGAACCAGTTACCAATACATTCGCCATTACCCCCCCTTTTTTTTATTTTTACCTCTATTAAAATTGATAATTAAAATTTTCAATATCTTCTTGATAAAAATCTTCAATTAATTTTATAGCCTTTTCATCTCCTTTGTAAAATTTTTTATAACATTTATTTTTTCTTTTTTTGCTTTTGTTCTTTTCTGGTAATTTTTTATATTTTATTCCTAATTTTTTACACAATAATTTCCAATCTTTATCTAATGTTTCAAATTTGCATATAAAATCAACTTCTATTTTTTCTTTATTGTTTTTTAGCCAGTTACTACAAGTGTCAAATGACCAATTTAGTCCCTTATTTTCTCCAAAGATTATTTTTATCCAGTCTGTAAAATTATATTTATTAGAATAAATAAATTTTTTCCCCTGTCTTTTTTTATGGAAATATAATGATAAAACCCTATCAAATGGATTTCTTACAATTGACCAAATAAAAAAATTATTAAATTTTTCCTGCCCATTTTTTTTAATATAATATTTAAGATTATGGTTTTTTTCTTTTGTGTTTTGTTTATTAAAAAAATGATGTACTGAAGTTCCGGCTGTTTTAGTAATGTGTATGAATATAAAATTATTATTTTCACAAATCATTTTTTTGCCACCATAATATCTTTTTTCTTTGAGCTTTTCCCACCACCATTCTCATAATAGATTTTATAATCACTACATATTTGTAATAATTTCTTTTTTACTTTTTTCTTTTTGACTTTATAGCTATTGAACAACGACACATCATCTATTAAAATACATGGCGTTTCTTTTACGTTCGATATAATGATATCTAATTCTTCAAGAATTGGACTCCAAGAATTTGTATGTGCATCGAGCCAAAATGTTATTGGCCCATTAATATTTTTAACAACATTTTTTAAAAACTCTCTAGAGTCATTTGTGTAAAAATGTATTTTGTCAATATCATTCAGTCTTTCCTTGCATATTGGTATTCTTTCTTCGTCTACTTCTGTTGTCCAAATTTCTTCAAAGCCAACACTTAATGCATTTAACGATGTGTTGCCAGTTGCCGTTCCGGTTTCTACAAAATTTTTATTTATATATTTTTTTAAAGTCTCTATTTTAATTGGCATTCTCTTTAGTCCATTCTTCTACTATCGCCTCTTTAATTTTATACTGTTGTTTTATCGCCCATTTTTTTCTGTTAATATATCTATATTTTTTAAAATTACTTTTTTCAAGAATATTTTCTACTATGTGATTTTTCAATCCTTTTTCCTTAAGTTTTAATTGTATAAATGGCAGCCTTCTATAATGTACCAATAAGCCATAAAAATAATGGTCTAACAATTTTTCAAAGACATCAAAAAGATAAAATAACTCTCCTTTTATAAAAAATGAATCCTGATATGAACATAATAATTTATAACCTTTACTTTCGAAAATCTCATTTATAACAGAAAGCGACTGCTGTATATTATTTGATGCAATATCTGCCGATACCCTTGGATGAAACGGTGGCAGCATCTGTCCACCCTCTATGCATACCACTGTCGGTAAATATTTTTCAATAGATTCAAAAATTTCTACATCTAAACCGTCTACATCAATTGAACAAAAATTTATATGTTGTCTTCTTATAAATCTATCACATATGTTATCAAAATGATTTTCACTGTTTTTGTCGCTGTTTATAAAAGCATTTGCAATAACAATTCTTTTCTGGTCTTTATAATTATTTTTTAATTGTTTGAATCTTTTTTCATTGCCCTCTATAAAAAATCCGTCCCATCCTTCATCGAATAACTTGCGACAATTTGACCCACGTATTCCATCAATGGCTCCAAATTCAACAAAAAAACCCCTCCAAATTTTTAATACTTGCATAATTTTTTCTATAATGCCATCATTTCCAGTAAAGCTATATTTATCTTTTCTATAGTCTAATAAGTTCATGATAATCGTCCCTTTGTTCTGTTGCGCGAACCGCTTGTGTCTGCATTCCAAAACGGTTGATTTTCTAAAATATAAATATCACATATGTTATGAAAATTTTTTGCCCTTGGAATTTCAGCTTTCTTGGCTACATTGTTGGGATCAAAATCTTTCCACAAATGATGTAACAACTTTGTTCTTGTAAAATTTGGATAATCGCAATAATTTCTACTGCTCAAAGTAAATTGTTCTTTGCCAATATTGATCGTATCAAAATCTTTTGTTTTTTTGCCATTAATATATGATCGTGTTCCAACAAATCTTTTATTTGTGCCTTTAAGCCCCTTGTTTCGCATTGTTTGTATGTGTCCAGCATTCCCATATTGTTGAAAAAATGCTTCTATTGACGCCATATCTATTGTTCTATCAAGAAAAAAATCGTTTTGAACATACAATAGAATATCACCGCTTTTCTCCGCGCTCTCAGTTATTTTCTTGAGGGTAATTGATATCCCTTTTCTTTCTTTATTTTTTATAAATTGATCAACAAAGTCCAATGAATTTATATATTCATCAACCCTTTTATCTTTAGATGCGTCGTCCCCTATTATAAAATACGCATCCATTAATTCAGGATTATATTTTACTATGCTATCGACACACTTTTTAAGGAAAGAAAGTCTTTCACATGTTTGAATACCAACAACAAATTTCATCATATCACCCCAATCATTTTTAACCAATGTGCAATTCTTATTTGGTGTGTTTTTCCCCTCATTGCTTGAGATTGTGTTAAATAATTATCTTTATTAAATTTATTAAGCTTATCTTTTAAATATTTTTTTAAATGCTTCTTGCCATCTATTTTTCTAACATCAAAATCTATCATCAAATGATTTATTTTATCATACTCACAACTATTTAATAAATCATCTACTATATCAATCTCTGCACCTTCGGCATTAATTTTCATTATAACATAGTCATCATTTGAAATATTTTCTTGAAACCAATCTGTTGCTCTTACAAACTCACATTCAATATCTCCATTTGGTTTTTTACGTTTTCCATTATATTTTTCTTTAAAAAGCGTTCCACCAACATGTCCAGCATTATAAATGATAGAACGGCAGCTTCTATCCCATAGCCCAAATGCATTGATTACAAGTTTGTCATCGTTATATTGTTCTTTTATAATATCACAATTAGACACAACTGGTTCAAATGTGTGTATAATATCAAAGTGATATTTTTCTTTCAACACCTCTTCCACTGTTTCACCGTGATGTCCACCAACATCTAAAAATATTTTCATCATCAAGCCTTTCTTATGTCTTTAATATTCCTTAATGGATGATTATCTAAAATTTCTGGATGTTCTCCATCGAATTTTTTCAAAGAAAATTTACCAAGATAAAAATTATATGTAGCTTCTTCTAATGGAATTTTTTCCCAATTATTATTAAACCATCTTTCCATCCCTGGTACAAATCCACTTGTTTTGTGTCTTATGCGCATCCTTTCGGTGGGTTTAACCCACTTTAGATGGTGAAAATATGTATCTTCATTCAAAATAATATGATTTTTTCCTACATTTTTAGCATTGTGTGTAGGTTTAAAATACATGTCTGGATTAACTTTAAAAATAAAAGCACGCTTCTTAGGATTGCTATGTATAATTAATTGCCAATCAAAAGAAAAGGCAAATTCTTTCCCGAAAAATTTAATTAAGTCTGGCTTATCATTATCCATTATATCTATCATTTTTTCTATCGCTGAGTGGAACCAAATTTCGTCCACATCTAATGGGATGAGGTAATCTCCAGCAGAACAATAGCTTAAAGCGCGATTAAAATTTTCGCATTGATTTTTTCTGTAGTTATTATGTTTTCTTGTCGTATATTCTAATTTAATTCTATTAGGAAATTCTTTTGTCTTATCTGAAATGACATCAAGCGTCTCGTCCGTAGAACGTTCAGGTATTTCTTGGTGTGCTGCAAATTGTGAGCCTTCACAAATATATATCAAATCACAAAATTTTAATGCATTATCAATTTGATATCCTACCCAATCCTTTTCATTATATGCTTGTATAAAACCTATTTTTTTCATTTCCACCCCATATATGCATTGCCATTTTTGCTTAATATATATTCTGCACGATCGCCACACAGCTCTCTTATATGCTTTGACAGTGTGAATGTGCTTTTGAATTTCTGCTTATTGCCATTTTTGATCATTTTGTCATCTGGGATGTTTCCAGTAAAGTCGAAGATAGTTGTCCTTATCGCACCATGTTCCGTGGGTTTTTCTCCCCTGATCTTCTGGCATTTATAACACAACACATTAAGGAAATCATCAGATAGTTGACAATAGTCGAAATATAGTCCGTGACTTGCTATAATTTTTTGTCCATCCTGTTTTTCTGCTATACAATATCCAATTTTTTTATTATCAAAAATAAATTTTTCTGGTTTAATAATTATATTTGAATCACTATGTAAATAAAATAATGGCTTTTGAAGGGCTAAAAATCTATCTCTGAGGAACAATAGTCCAGCTTTAAAGATAAACCTCTTGTGACTAAGCGAACCCCGCACATATTCAAGCGATTTGGCGTACTTTTCTACGTCAAGGTGTTCTGCTATGACTGGAATTTTAAGCTCTTCACAGCGCTGTACAAGCCTTTTAGCGTGGTGTTTGTGTGAGCTTGTATACCAAGTCCAAAATGTGGGATAATTATGCACGACAAGTGCCCTTTATAACATCGAAATCTTTTTTATATCTTTTATAAATTTTAATAATTGTTGAGTCTTTAACATCTTTTATATTTACAAATTTTTTACTTCTATTTTCCCAAGGAAATCCGCGAGTAATATCAAATAATTTGCCTATTTCAATAATATTATCTGGCAATTTACTGAATATTAATATTTTGGTTACTATTTGTAAGTCATCGTCAAAAAACCACCTGTATTGATTGCCGAGCATATAATTAGATATTAATTTTCCTTTATACTCATCTATTTGATCAACAAATTCATCAAATGTAGTGTTTTTTAGCGCCCTCTGAACATTTTTGTCGTGCTGAATGCCAACGCCGCCGCCTTTATAGTGATTAAAAACCGACATTAAACGATCAATAGGGTTTCTAATGACGCCAAACGAAAAATAGTCGCTATATTTGCCAGCAGCAAGCTGATTTCTGATGCGCCAGTCCTTTTCGTGCGGATTTCCAACCGTTTTTCCAGTAAGAAAAATCTCAACGCTTTTTCCTGCGTTTTTTGGAATGTGTAGAAAAATTAATTTTTTATCTTTTAAAATCACAATTAAAAACCTTCTCATTAAGATGTTTCAAGTCATTTGTACAATAACTATTAAATATGCTATTATTATTATACGCTTTCCATCTTTCAAGAACTTTCATATCTTGAGCGCGCCCTTGATACTTCATTTGATCAAAAGAACTGCCATTGGCATTTTTTGGTATAAAATTTATGCCCTCATCTGTGAAAGGAATATCAAAATTATCGCATATCCACATACGATATGCTTTATCTTTAAACCACTTGTCAAATAAAATATATTGCTTTTTTCCATTCAGTATTTCGCAAGCATATTCAAACCAAGCATTTGTAGATTCAGCCAACCTTTGTTTGAGCGATCTTTTTTCTGTTGATCTTATTAATGATGCAATTGTATTTCTAACGTCTCTTAAAACAATAATTGATTCTGCTTCAATATGGTTTTCTACCATATTAATATCATCTATTTTAGCATCTTCAAAGCTATAAATTATTTTTTTACTATCTGAGCCAGCATATTTGGTTTTCTTAACTCCGCCAAAATAATGAATTTCTCCATCTACTAATTTATATGGGTCAACATCATTGTGATGTATCACAGTTTCCTTCATCTGTTTTGCAAACCAAGAAAGAACTGCATGGTGCCCGCTTCTTTTTGTCGCTACAAACAATATTTTTTTGCCAAGCATTTAAACTTCTTCCAAAAGCTTATTAAATTGTTTACCACATTCACACTGCAACTGCATTTTTTTACGTGGCATTACCATAACATAATTTAGTTCTTTACCGCATGAAGGGCACTTTAGTTTTGAATGTTTTTCTTTTTTAATCTTTCCTACTTTGCGTGCCATTATTATCTCCTTTGCTATAATTATTTTTTACCAATAACTTCCATAACAATTTGTAAATCTTCCCAACACTCCTTTTTCTTTGCAGGATTGCGCAACAAATATGCAGGATGAAATGTTGGAATTACTACAATTGATTGTTCGCTATAGAACGAATCTATCTCGAATATTTTCCCATGTTCTTTTGTGATACCCTTAATAGACTTATCACCAATAATTTCTTTCATCGCAAAATTACCAAGTGTGATAATAGCTGTAGGATTAATCAATCTTATTTGTTCAGCCAAAAAATGTTTACACTTACCAATTTCAAATTGAGTTGGGTTTCTGTTTTCTGGGGGGCGACACTTGAGTATATTCGCAATATATACTTCGTCTCTATTAAAGCCCATTGCTGCTATCATTTTCGTCAAAAGCGCCCCAGAGCGCCCACAAAAAGGTTTGCCAGTCAAGTCTTCGTTGGCCCCAGGGGCTTCGCCAACCCACAATAAATCTGCATTGACATTGCCTTCGCCAATTACAACATTCTTTCTTGTTTGATACAAAAGGCATTCTTTACAATTGTTGATTTTTTGTATTATATTATCCATCTAACAACTGAACCAATTCATCAAGGTTTTTATAAAAAATATCTTTGACATCATCTTTATCCATATGATAATGTCCATTTTCTTCTATGAGGCGCTCAATAAAATTTTCTACAATAAGCTTTTTTTCATAGTGTTTGGCAGCTCTCTCGTCTATAAATAGCTCGCCATCACTTGTCTGATACGCAGAAACATTATTTATTGCCATAATAACCTCTATACATCATTATTTTCTACAAAATCGACTATTTCACCAAAATGATCAAATAATGCATTAACAACATCTGTTTTGTCCATCCTATCAAACAAATACCTCTCTACAAAGTCATCAAGAAATATATGTAAATCTAATTCTGCTTGATGATCTTTGGCTTCTTGCTCATCTTTAAATAATTCTCCGTCTGTAGTTTCAAAAACTTCTACTTGTTTAATATTTACTTTTATTTTACCCATCGGTTTTAATTTTCCCATCTTCAATTATAACGCCCATCTCTTTGTCGTCGCCGACTCTTTCCATCCACAACTGAAAATCATTATCTTTTACAACCTGTTGAATTTCCTTAATGCTGTCATTGTCCAGAAGCCCACCATCTTTTACCAAAAGTACCCTAAGTTTTGGGTTCAACGCCATTCCACAGGCTATTGACACCTTGAGCTGTTTAGAAGACGACTCTTGTTCAAACGGCACTCCATCAATAAAGATGCCATCTTCGGTGAAAGACAGTCCTTCTACCGGCATATTTACCTCAGAAAGCCGCTTTTCCTTCTCTTGATCTATTTCTTTTATTTGATCTGTCAATTTTTTATATTTTTCACGACTTTCTCTTAGCTTTTTAAGCAACTCTTTGTGCTCATTTACTGCATCAACCGCCTTATTTGTTTCTTCAGCCATATTTAACCGTTTTTTAATTTCACTTGTATCGACCTTATCTGCTACCTTAAATTTTTCTTGAATCTTTAATCTTTGGTTCTTGAGATCTTTGTATTCTTCTTTTTTGGCATTAAACTTTTGCTTAAGCTCCTCTAACTCTTCACGAACATACTTCATTCTATGGTCAATATTTTCTGCGTCTATAGTAAGTCTATCTACTTCAGCATTTTTTTCATTAGCATTATTAAGTTTTTCCATAAGGCGCTTAACAGAAACTTTTTCTTCTGGAATTTCATCTGGTAAATTTTCTTCTATCTTATCACATTGCGCCCTAAGTCTTTTACCCTCTCTGTTTACTTTTTTACGATCTTCATAAATGAAAGCCCTTTTTTTCTCTAGATCAGCAAAATCTAAGCCAGTAATTTCCTTTAGAATCTCCACCTGCCTTTTGGAATCCATACGAGTAAATGCAAACGGATCAAATGAAATTTCGCCCACCAGTTTATTCAACATCTTTTGAGGTGACCCAAATGTTGCGCCGTCTTGATTTGTAATTTTTAATGTGCCGCCACCATCTTCGGTGAATGTGCGCTTTACCTTATATTCGCCAAGATCAAGCTCTACAAAGCCCCTCTTTTCTCCATCTCGCAATGCTTTCTTTGGAATATTGCGACTACCAGCCAATGCTGCAAGAATGGAGTCCAAAACAGATGATTTCCCCTGAGAGTTCTTCCCACTGAGAATAACAAGCTCTCCATCTGGAGTGATTTCAACTGCCTTAATACGTTTGAAATTTTTTGTTACAAGGTTTAAAATCTTCATCTTTTTTCCTTTCAGCAATTTTCCTCTCTATTTATAATATCTACTAATTGCTGTTTTTTTCCAATTAAAATTTAACAATCTCCACACAGCCACTCCAATGAATTTTGATAGACAAATATATCATTATCGGATGGATCAATAGTTATACAGCCAGATGTATTTCCATCGCTATCGGTTGTTTCTACCCAGTGTAATTTTTCATTTTTGTCTATTTTTTCCACATCGGAACCTAAAGATTTCACAGCGCATTTTAATGTTTCATATTTTGTTTTTAAGTTAATATTTTTATTTTTTAAATCATCAATTTCATCACTGATTTCATCAAATGATTTTTCTAGTTTCGCTTGTTCGTCTTTCAATTGATTATTTTTTTTTATGCTTTGATCTAATTCTGTCCAAAGTTGCCAAAGAAAAACAACTTCTGCTATAATAATAACTGCCAAAATAGATATTATCCAAGTCATTTTGCGTTCCTTTCTAAAATTTTAATTATTTTTGCATAATTTTCTCTTATGTGTGGAAATTTACATTCTGAACAATCTTTCACCCCATTTTTTAATATTTTATAATTACCAGGACAATCTAAATGGTAAAGTGGGCAAAAACAAAATAAACAATTAATTTCTTCCATGTTGTGACATGGGTAAAAAGGACATTCTTTATATTCGAAAAACATTAAAACTTCTTATTCCCGTGTCGATATGGTCGTTGTTTATTTTTGTTGTGCTTTTTTTCTACCTCTGCAATTATGTCTATTTCTTCGTGTTCACATAGGTCAAAAATTCTAATAATCGCATCTGCAAGTTCTTCGCCAAGCCAACCATCTTCACCATCCACTTTGTGCTCTCTACATCCCTCAAGCGCTTCTGAAATCTCTGAATGTACAAGACAAAGCAATTCTGGAATAGAGCGTTCTTTATCCCACCATCCGTGTTCTTTTGCAACTTGATTGATGTCTTTGGGACTTACAATTTTTACTTTTGACATAATTTTTCCTTATTTATTTTAATAGTAGTGTCCAAAAAATAACGCCCATAAACAAAAAAGATAACAAGCAGCCAACTAAAGCCTCTCCGTCTGCATCGTCTTTATCAATAAATATATCTTCTAATTCTGATATATTAAAAATGCGTGACAAAAAAAATATGGCAAGCATTATACCAGACAATGCATGTATGAACCCAACTACAATAAGAATTGTTGTGATCATTTTTCTACTCCGAAATAATCTAAAATAAAATCTCTTTTGTCCTTGGCTCTTACAAATCGTTGCATTATTTCAAGTTTGTGCAGCTTTTCTTTTTTGCGACTTTCGCTTAAATCAAAATCTATTCCAAGTTTGTCAAAACTTTTCACATTATCTGACAATACCATCACGCCTCTTTTGGGTGCTTTAAAAACGCCCCTTTTTTTCAACTCTGTTAAACATGTAGATATCTGTGCCCTTTCCAGATTGTCTTTCCCTATCATTTGTCCGAATGCACTATATGTAATTTTGTTTTCTTCTCCTACTACAAGATTATTGAGCAAATGTACATAAACTCTTTTATATAATTCAATTGATGGATGGCTAATGTCAATAAGATATTTTCTAAGGCGTATATCATTCGGATAATAAAATAGCACACATTCAGATGGCTTTCCGTCCCGCCCTGCGCGTCCCACTTCTTGGTAATACGCCTCTATAGAGCCTGGAATTGTATAATGCAAAATGTGTCGTATATTGCTCTTGTCGATGCCCATACCTATTGCAATTGTTCCCACGATACAGGAAATATCATTATCCATAAAAAGCTCTTGTGTTTTCTGTCTGTCCTCTTTTTTCATATCTGCGTGATATGGCAACGAAAAATCATCTATATGATAATTTTTTTTAACCCTTTCATTTATTTCTTTAGACAATACTTCGCAATCTTTTCTTGAGCCACAATAAACAATCATAGGTGGGAAACAACCATTCTTTTCATATATCGAATTAAAATAATTATAAAATGCATCTTTTTTATCAATTGCGTATCCATGATATTCACATTTAAGCGTAAGCTCTGGACGATCAAAGCCACCTATTTTTATAAATGGCTCTTTCATTTCAAGATTTTTTGTGATATCCCACACAACCCTTTCTGTGGCTGTTGCTGTTAGTGCTACAATACTTGGATCTCCTGCAAACCTCCTTATTTTTCCTATGTCACGATATTCTTTTCTGAACTCGTGCCCCCACAGACTTACGAGATGTGCTTCATCTACCGCAATAAGCGATACATTAATCTGTGATATTATATCTTTAAAATATTCTGTGCAAAGCAATTCTGGTGATACATATACCATTTTATATTTATTATCAATAATATCTTTAACAATCTTTCTTTTTTCTTTTTGTCCAAGAGTGCTATTTAAAAATGTAGCTGGAAGGTTACGGTTTTTTAATGCCATTACTTGATCAGCCATTAGTGAGATCAGTGGAGAAATTACAAGTGTTACGCCATCTTTAAGTAGGGCTGGCAATTGATAAAGCATAGAATTATGTGTGATTGTAAAGTCTTCTAATAAATATCTATGATCTTTATCAAGCTGAAATCCATAATATTGTTCATTGTCAGATATTTTTTTTATAATAAATCCTGAAACTAAGGAGTTTGTTCTTTGTCGTCTTTTACAAGCTTTTTTGCGTTTTATTCTTAATGGTATTTGAGAGCAGTCGCCAGATATATGTATCCTATTGTATAATTTATTAGGTCCGCATTTTCCATGATGTGCATGAAGTCCTAAACTTCGTGCCAAAAACAATACATTGTCAGCCATTTTGTTAGATTTACAAGAAAACTCGTATCCACTATGTCCTAAATACCCATCTGTGTCTAATAATCCAGCTAATAATTCTAATCTATCATATTTGTTTCTATAAAGATATTGTTTTGGAATAAATTTATCGGCACACGCAATTGGTAATAATCCCAATTCTCTCAGGGCTGTTTTCAAAGGATTTTTCTGTGGTCCACGTTTTTTATTAGAAAATCTATATGCATTACAGCCACAACTATTTTGATATATGACACATTTAATATCAAAAATATCAGCCAATTCTTGACATGCATCCTGTATCTCTACATCATTTTTTGTTACCGAAACACTATTGTCGTGTGCTAACGACCCATCTCCTAATATCATTCCAAGATAATATGGTGGAATTTTATATTGTTTTTCTATTTGTCCAAATTTATCAACTCCTGTTCTTATTAATTTATAAATATGTTTTTTATATTTACTCCACGTCAAATATTCTTTGATGGATACATCTATAATTGGCTTGTTGTCATATCCTTTTCCTTCGTTGGTTTTTATTAGACTGATCTTATGGTGCGGAGTAGCGCCAAATGCTTTTCCTTTATGCGGAATTATGTTGTATATTACATCTCTTCCACGAGCAAGGGACAAGACAACTCTAGGCGTGTTGTCTGGACCCATAAGCTTGTCGCCAACTATTATATTTTCCACATTTTTTATAGAGCCATCATACATTATAACTTTTGTTCCAGCCGGATGGCATTTTCCCCCACCTGTCGGCATTACTGCGAGCGTATCTCTGTTTTCCATAATGTTTTTAATTGTTTCTTCTTGTCCTGGACGGAAAGAGTCGAAACCAAAATGTTTTTTCAATGCTTTTTTTAAGTCCATTATTAAATATCCAAATCAATTTTTGGCTGGTACTCTAAAAGTTCTTTAGTAAAAATATTTGGGCATTCTTTGTTGAGAATTTTATAAATTTCTTTTGCTACATTACGAATCTCAAGTTGGGCGTGTTTGCCAAGGCGCAGCCTAAGGAATGAATACCAAGCTTGCAGGTTGCCAGTAACATTCATACTTGTTTTGTGTGCGTTACTTAGAATCATTCTTGAATCTTCATTTTTATATTTAAGATTTAATTTTCTATACCACGCAATAATTTTTTGTTGACATTCTGCAAAAAACGATTGATCCTCGATATCAAATACGGATGGCATAATAAAGTTGATAGAATCTTCTTTATTGTAGCGCTGAGAACGAACCAAATATCGAAGGTGTGCATGTCGAGTCATTTGTGCCAAAAAAGCCCTGCTTACATCAGATATATGAAATGTTGCATATGCAAAAGACAATGCACTTAAGTGTCCTCGTTTAATAATATTCGGAAGAAATTGTTTATGAGAGTCTTCTGTCATTTTATTAAGTGAGTCGTAACATTCTCTTGTATATATTTCAATTTTAGTTTCTGCATATTGCGTAATGTCTGCCAGCTCTACTTTCATCGAAAACTCCTTATCTGTTTTTTAAAGTCGAAAATTTCTATACCAACAACATCTGCATCGTCGTAAAGAATTGTAAACTTATCATAAGGCTGTGCAATACAGATATTTCTAAATTTACGTTTTATTTTTAGTGTGTCGGTATTATCTGAATATTCAATTGTCATTCCATCTATTTCATATTTTTCCTCTATTATTTGCCAAAAATTAAATATTTTTACACCTACAAAACTACAGCTAAATAGATCATGATATAAAATACATTGTCCATCATTTGTTACATCTCCATAGTATGCTCCATAGTTTATATGAGGAAAAAATATCATCATGGTATCTATTAAACTAATCTCTCTTATGTCTAATATTTGTGTGTTTAAATCCATCATTAATCCTTCAGTCAATTTTTATTGTGACACAACATAATTAAAATATAAAGAACAATTTCTATCATCAACAAATGTAAAGACATACTTTCTTTCGCCTGAACAATATTTTATACAACTCTTAAATATCCATTTATATTCATTAACCTCTTCAGGAAACTGAATTATTTCTGCATCTCTTACTAAACAATTTCCATTATGATTATATACTGACACAACATCACCTTTTTCAAGTTTTAATTTATCTTTTACAAAACTCATAAGATACTCCTTTTGTTCAAAAAATTGATTTGTTTATTTTCACATTTAAAAAGTAGATATTTTAATATTTTTAATACCATCTTGTAATTTGCATAATAAATTTATAATCAATTTGCTTTCTTTTTACTGGTCCAATTTCTGGACTGTCAAGAGCCACCTCTCTGTTGTCTCCGAGTACAAAAAATTCATCTTTCCCAAGTTCCATCATAACTTTATCTGGATTTTTAACTGTTGTAGATATATATTTTTCATTCATTCGTAAAATTTGTCCATTTGTGTCAAGTATTGTTACTGTGTGTCTATTTACAAATACTGTTTCGCCTGGAAGTCCAACTATGCGTTTAACTAGATATTTATTTTTATACCTAAAACCAATAATATCTCCCCTATTTACATTATTTGTTGATAGACATAAACACATATCTCCATCTCCAAGTGTGGGGTTCATCGATGTCCCTACAACGTGAATAATTTTAAAATTCCAAGCAAAAATAATACATAAAATTAATATAATAAATAAAATTTTAAGTCTCATCTTTTAGTCCTTCATAATATTTTTTTGCCTTAATTAAATCAATATTGTTGCTCCTTGCTTCAATCCACGGCTGCTCTTGCGTCACCAATGATTTTAGCCATTCGGAATCTCTATGTCCATAATATTTTATAATAGCATCTATGCTTTCTTTTTGTGATATATTTAATTTTTTTAAACACCCTTTTTTTAATATAGTAGAGTATTGATATGCACCATCCCACCCTATAATGTATTCAAATGTTGGAAAATTTACACCATATTCTGTAGCAATTGGTTGATCTGGAAACAATATTTCATCTTCCCATACAAAATGCCAAACTTTCGCATAAAATAACAATATTATTAATTTATAAAAATCAATATGTTTATTTTTAATTCTTTTGTGTTTTAAAATATATTTTGCAATATCATGTATTGTCAACGAACAACTTTCTTTTTCTTTACTCTTGAAAATTTTTGGAAAGAACATATTTTCTCCTTAAACTAAATGCAAATCTCCATCGGGATGCATTTTTTTAAATTTTCTTATTGTGTCTTCTGTGCCACCAGTCCTATCTTCTGCAACACATGCTATAATTACATTTGATACACGAGCGATATCCGAATTGCGTATCAGTCCAGCCTTTCTTCCATGTTCGTCCCAATTAGGATAAAAAATAATAATTGGAATACCAGATTTTTTCGCAATTCTTTCTGCAAATCTATCACCACCCTTTGGACAACCACCACTACAAATGTAGTCACCTTTATTATATATAGAATAAAATCTGTCGTGTACTGCAAAATAGTCATCTTCGTTGTTGCGCCGTCTACTGCCTATAATGCCAATCACTTTTCTTTTCGACACGACACTCTCCTAAATATATAATCAAATGAAAAATACCAAATTGTTTTAGAAATTTCTATACATAGTCCTACAAAGCCTATCTTTACAACATCATCAAAAAATAATGATAAAATTGTAGCTGACAACATAAACGATAAGGTCCTATATATAAGAGCTTTTTTAATTAATAATTTAATTTCTTTGCGCATTTATCACAAAGGGCTCGTATCCATCCACCGTCCCGGAGCCGTCCTTTCTTTCCACAGATTTCACATATTTCTGCAGATTTTTCTTCTGCCTTATCTATAATATCATACATATTATCTGTACTATACGTTACATATATGCTAAGGGTGCCCCATTTTTCTTTGACTTGTATCGCTCTAAATAGCGGGCGTTCATACTTTGGCAGTTTCTTGATTTCTTTTTCAAGCTTTATAGATGTCTTTTTGAGCAACTTGAGCCAACCATCCCCGATTTCAAAGCCGAAATACATAAGAGTGTCTCTCGGACCTCTTTTTTCTAATACATCTCTGTAAAGATTAGGACACATCTTTACTATTTTTTTTCGCATCCTAAGACTTTTCCACACAAGATATTTGTTATATGGCTTTGATAAAAAATTAATTATCTTTTTTCCTATATTCATTATTAATCCAATCTGTGTTTCCACGAAATTTAATATTCATATCCTCGATATTATTTAAAAAATTGGCTGCTTCGTCCAACCCTTTATTTCTGAAGCAATATGCCAAATTAGCAATGTCTTTTACCAGACAGGAGCCAGAATACCCTAGACAACCATCTGGGCCTGGAACTTGCGAGTGACTCATGCCTATTCTTTTGTCTTCTCCAACACCCCTTCTGACAATGTTGTAATTAACGTTATGTTGTTTACACAAGGCATAAATCATATTTGAAAAATTAATTTTTGTTGCAAGAAAACTATTCGATGCCAATTTAATCATTTCTGCTTCTGTCGTATTACAAATAACTGCTATGCAATCGCTTTCTTGTATAGAGTCAATTACATAGAAGGCTTTTGTGTCTGACTCTTTCCATTCACTAATCAAACTATTGGTGCCAAATACAATTCTATCTGGATTTTTAAGATCAGAAAGTGGAGTAGCCTCCGTTAAGAACTCAGGCGCGAACATGATATTAAGATTCGCAAAAGTATCATTGAGCGTTTTCGTATAGCCGACAGGGACGGTAGACTTAATAATAACCGCTTGATCTTTATTTTTTGTGAGTTTAGAAATATTGTATATTGTTTCATATACAAGCGAAACATCACATTGAAAACAATGTCCTTCTGTGCTATAACCAGTAGGTGGAGTTGGAACGCACACTAAAATAACATCGCAATTTGCTACCTCTTCCAACGGTTTTACTGCCGGTAGTGCCCACGATTCTGGCCAATTTAAAAAATATTTTTTATTTGTGTCATATACTTTTACGTTGAAGCCCAAATCCATTAGTGCTTTTGCGTGTGTACTACCGACAAAACCTGCCCCCACAGTTCCTACGTTCTTTACATTAATCATTAATATTCCTCCAAATTAAAAAAGTTATTATTCTTTTTCACCAATATTCTCATATCAAAATATAAATTTTTAATCTTCTCTTCTTTAAGACGATACAAAAATTTACACCAATTAATTTTATCTGTGTCAAATATGTCTGCTATTTTTAAAAAATCAGAACGATTCATAACAAAGGCATATACACCGTCTATACCGCTCAAACTCTCTATTTTTTCCAATACGCTGTCCCAAGTAGCGAAGTATTTATTTTCGTCTATTTGCCAGTGTATCGGGCGAATAACCGTGCCATTTTCTACGTTCCTCATTGTTTGTATAAACTTAGGTGATATTACAATATTCGGATTTAGCCATAATACCTTCTTTACATTAACATACTCCTTTATAATTCTTGCAATATTTTTGTATATATTATTACAATTTAATATATTTACATTGCGGAATACACTTTTATTTTCATCAATAAAATTTAGTTCTTTATCTGTAATTTTGCCTATTACACATATCTCTATATTTTTTGGGCTTTCGAGCTGCCTGTTAAGAACAAAGTGTATTAAATTATATGCATTTTCTATAGAATTATTATTTGGAATAACAATTATCATCTTTTCTTTATTTGGAGAGCTGTTCACTTCAGTTCTCTTTGCTCTTTTAATGTCTCTTATTTCTTTTCGCGTTAAAAACATTAGTTTAATCCTATACGGAAATCACCGAAATCTATATCTTTGAATGGATTTTCTTCTCCACCCTGTCCAAACTTAATAGTTACACCGCCCTCTTCTATTTCTTCGAACGTTAGTTGCTCTGTAAGACGATTAAAAATATCTATTGTCTTTTCGACATGAGAGTTTGCAGCCTCGGCAATCATTTCTTCTGTAAATATGCCATCAATATCGCTAAACTCTATTTCTTTTTTAAGAAGTCCAAAAATTATATCTGGATTATTTGTTACAGCACTTAAAACACCTATAAAACCATAAAAGTGACTGTTTGGCAATTCCAATGTTTTTTTATTCACGTTGCCCCCTATTTGTTAAGCCTTGTGTATTTTTCCCACTTTGTTTGATTTTTGCGCCGCCATTCTTTCATATGCTTTGTACCTTTCCTGCGTTCTTTTAGCACCTCTTCTTTCAAATCTTTATTCTTTTTTACTTTATCTCTTTTTTTTTCAAAATTATTTATTTCCTCATCGCTGCCCTCCATTGTGTTCGCTCTTTTGATGTCTTTCCCTGGCCAGCTACCTCTTAATATAAAATTTGTGCTAAATTCTCTAGACATCTTTTCGCCACATTCGCACTTAACTACGCTTGGTGGCCCCTCTTGAATCGGTGCGACAATCTGTTTTTCATTACCGCATTTTTCGCAAAAGAAATCGTAATGCATTTTTATTTTACTCCAAAAAATTTAGTTTTTCCGCCAAGCCGCCACGCAAGCTTGACTCCATCTAAAGAATACCCATTGTTTTTGAATATTACCATTCGTAATCCTGCTTGAATAAGCATTCTAGCACACACAACGCAGGGGGGGGCGTTTATATAAGCAATACCGTCTTCTAAATCGTTCTTCGATGCTTTTGCTATCATATTCCACTCTGCGTGCATACAAAGTCCTCGTTCAAAGGTAGTGCCAGAAACAACACCTTGTCTTTCGCACACACAATCAAGCCTTGTACCTATTGGATGTCCATTTCTACCACTATATTTTATATCTCCATCCTTTACTAAAACGCATCCCATTTGTGCTCTCTTGCATTTTGATAATTGTCCAGCATTATTAGCTGCATCAATAAAATGCCTTACTTGATAATGATCATAAATTATTTTTTTCATCTTAAAATTTTGAATATTGTGCATATAAAAAAAATGAGCAAAAACATCCATAGGAATAATAACAGACATTTGATGCCCTTTTTCAATTTTTCCCGCGCAAGAAATTTCTCTTTTCAACATAGCAGCAAGCTGCATAGAAAACTGTGTAACATATGTGCTTTGGGTCAAAGATAAAATTACTTGATCATTAAAGACAGTACACGAGAAACATTCAAGAACAGCCTTCATTACATTATTAAGCTGATCTCCATAAGAAATATTGGCAATATAATCTACCCCAGTAGTTTCTAATGTTTTCTTAAGAATTTTTTTTGTTGTATCACTTTTTATTTGTGAAAAGTCTAATTTTTTGCACAAATATTTTATAAAGTAATATGGAAACATTATTCGCTTCCTAACTTTTTGTAAACAAAACTTTTAAGAAAATAATTTTTTGTATCTGACTTTTCTCCAGCATTAAGTTTATCAATTTCATCTGTCATAATACTCATTTGTGTATCTGCCATATCTGCAGCGTGAATAATAATTGCTTCTGGAATTGCTGGAGACACACATGACCCCCAACCCTTATCAACAGAACCATGATGTGACAGAATACAATGCTTCAAAAGCATAATCTCTTCATCTGTAATTTTAATATCACATTCTTTACACAAATTGGAAATAATTTCAGAACCCATTGCAATATGGTCCATAAGAGATCCAGCCTTCGTGTATTCAATAGTAAATTTATTAAAAATATAGCTTTTAATTTTTCCTATGTCATGTAAAAGAGAAGCAGTAACAACCAAGTCTTTGTCTATAATGGTAGAATAATTCTTTGTTAGTCCTATTGCATTATATGTAACATTAATTGTGTGCTTTATAAGTCCATTCCTATATGCTTCATGAACCTTCGACGCTGCTGGTGCCTGAAAGATTTCTTTCCCATACTTTTTAAATGCACATACCAAAAGTTTTTTATAGTTCTTATTGTTAATATCAGCTATCAAATGATTGACTTCTTCTTTATATGCAGCTATCTCTTCGTCTGGAAGATGTGGCATCAATTCATCCATTATTTCTTCCGATGGCTCCACCTTTTTATATCCAGAGACATGAAGAGATTTACTGCCATTATAAAGCTTCACCTGACCTTTCACTTCTAAAACATCATTCTGTTCAATTTTACATTTTGATAATGAGCTGTCCCACAAAAAACACGAACAACTCTGTCCATTCTTACACAAAGTAAATTGTACAAAACTTTTATTTCTCTTAGTTTTTCTTTCTGATACGCTCTCTATAAAACCAGTAACGGTAGCAACAGAGCCGCCATTGTAAATTGATATCATAAAACCTCCGACAAAATACTGCTTTTGTTTTTAATTTCATTAATATTTTTTGTAGAATAAACATCTCTATATTTATTAATGACACGAATTTGAACCAATTTGTTTAAAAGATTACGCAACTTTGTGTCTGTCAATAAGTATCCGTTTGCCTCTGCATTTTCAACAATATCACAAAAGGAAGCAGCGCCACCATTGTCTTCGAGGAATTGATATACACCAACTTCAATAGAAGACAACTGCAATGCCCGAATAGGATTGCAATGTACTGTATCTGCAACCATATCTTTGACTACCTGCTTCAACTCTTCATTGTTCATTATATTTTCGCAATGAAAAAATCTTTTTGTGAACAATAAAATATCAATAACTTCAGATGCTTGTCTATAAAGTGCTTTATTAGGATCAAGAGATTCCTTCTTCTTCTCGATAAAAAGCTCTCTGCCAAAAGTGCGCTCTTCTTTATTCAAATTATAGGCACAGCGCGTACTAAGGCGTTCGGCTATTTCTATCCAATCTTCGCGTGTAAGGCTGCATCCATACTTTTCTTGATCTGTATTAAAAATATCTTCTTCTTTATGCTGTTGCGGTTTGATATTAACAAGAGTAAATCTTTCCAGCATTGCCATCAGGTGAGGCAAATTCTTTTTTGACAACGGCAGTCCATTTGTTGCGCCAAGCAGAATGCCAGAAAATGGAGTAGGTTCAACCGATTTGCTTTTTAAGCGCGATATTGTTCCAGACGCGACTTGCTTCATAATGTGTATATGTTGCGTACTACCACAATCAAGTTCGTCCATTACAATAATACCTTCATTATTATTTACAAATAATTCAAATAGTCCAACACCAGTAGAAATACCTGAAGGAATCCATTTGCCAATTGTTTTTCCACTATCATTTTTAGCATCAAGCTCAAGCCCCTTAAAGATTGCCTTTAGCGTACTAGTTTTTCCGCCACCAGCCGTCCCAACTGCAAGACAACCCTTAAAGCCGTCCTTAAAACTTTGCCCTATGCGGTTTTCAATACCAATGTTTTTTTCTATTTTGGCACGGATAGCCTTCAAAATACTAAATGCAAAAGTAAAGTTTCCTATTTGTTTAATTTTATTTAACATCATTACCCCATATTTCTACAACAGTTGGTCTATATCCAAATGCATTGTAGTGTCTTTTTATTTTATAATTGCCCTCCCTTAAACCTTGCCTTATTTCTTGTAGCCACTGTCCAAAAGCATCATTTCTTTTATAATTGAGTAGTGTTTCTGCCGTTACCATTGTCAGCATTCTCAAAAGTCAAGGTCCTCTATATTAATATCGTCTTCATCGTCGCTGTCTTCATCGCTGCTGTCAAAATCAAATAGTGAATCAACCTCAGCATCATTGTCAAGCTCTAACTCTTTTATTACATCATCAAAAGTTGTATCGTCAACATCACAGTCACAGCCTTCTTCTTCATCTTCGCTTTCATCTGCCACATCCATTTCGACTTCATCGTCATCGCTCTCTACAACATCTGTGTCATTAGGGACAGCGTTTTCTGCCGCTTCTTCGTCATTATTAGTATAAACAGGATGGTTTCCCATATTGTCCATGTCGTGCTCATTAATGACAGCCTTTTTCTTTCCACGCGACTCTTTACAACCACTTGCCTTATTCTCATTATAAAAATCAATGCAACCTTGGCAAGTTTTCGCCCTTTTTGTCAGTCGCAAGCCTTTGTACGTCGGATGTTCTTTACAAGACATAATGCTCTCCTTACTGGACACTATAGTCCGATGGATTAATTTTTGTTAATTCTGTATACTTTTTCCAAAAGGTCTTTTGTGGCATTCCACAGCCTTTAAGTTTTCCTTTCTTATCAATTTCACCATAAACATATGTAGATAAACATTCTCTCGCCAATTGCCTAAATAACATTTCATCTATACCTAAATTATCGCATTGTTTTTTTGCCCAAATCCAAGCTTTTAATTCGTGGAAAAGTGTAAAGTGTTCATATTTTAATTTTGTAGTGGCATCAACCCAAGCATGTCCACACTCATGCAGTGTAAGAACAAATGTTGAATTCTTATCAAGATCACCAGAATAAAAAAGAATTATTTGTGGTCCGCTTAGTTCATATCCCTCATATTGTGGTAGATAAAGCCCTATCTCATCTTTGTTCATTTCGTCAAGAGACAATGCAACAGGTGGCTTGTCTTCTATACAAAAATATGTCCACTTAATATTTTTAAAAAATTCTAATATAGAAAGCCCCTTAGAGCATTGAAAATTATTAAAATATTTTTTTGTTTTATAAATTATTATTGAAAAAACTTTATCTAATTTAATTCTTTCTGCAATAGCATATCTTAAGGCTTCATCGCTTGAATCAAAATGTTTGCCAAGCTCTTTCTGTTTCCATTCCTTATAAAAAATATGCACTTTATATTTCACCTATGCGATACTCCATATCGTGTATTTAGATAGAAAATAAATAGCTTTTCTATATATAATATCTACTAAATAGAAAATTTTTCCAATTATTTTATATTAATTTTCTGTTTCTGCACCAACGCCATCTATTGTTTCGCCTTCAAAGTTTACTTTACAGCGATATCCAGCTCTACATTCATCAAAGTTTGGACCATCACATGGGCAAATTCCTTCTTCGAGAAGACAGCCACATTCCTCATATGGATTGTAAAGTCCATCATAATCGTTGTCGATTAAAAAACTTTCAATAATTTCAATTATCCTTGGATTGACCATCTTGATTTTCCTTAGTTATTAAAAAATTAGGGGGGCAAAAGCCCCCCCAATAAATTATGCCGCTACCAATTTACCTTCTGCTGCTGCAAGGCTCATTTTTTCTGCGCGAATAGACATTTTGTCAAGACTGCCGTCAAAAAGCATATTTTCTACTCGTCTTGCTGTTTTTTGCTCGCTTGTAAGATTTTTCCCTTTAATGCCACGATGATATTGGATGTATTCTATGCTAGCGTTAAATAACCCATATGCTGTCCCACGCACGCCAGGAACGTCCATTCCGCGCCCATTTTGGATCAGCTTATGAAGAAGCAAACGATTATCTTTAGCGCGACGGATCGTGCCTTCTTGCTTAGAATCAGGCAAAGGAATAAACTTATCAACAAAAACATTTGCTGTCTTAACATCGATATTTGCACCTGAAAGATATTTCATTTCTTCTTCAAAAAGATCAAAATACTTATTGGCAGAACCAAAAATTGTGTACGCCTCATCAAGGCGCTGTTTGTAATTAAGTGTATGGCGCAACCTTACGGCGCGATTAGCACGCTGTGCCTTGGCTATTGTTGCTCTAAGCATATTCTGACACCAAATGCGAGTGGGGGTAAACGCAACGCCTATTCCAGATGACCCATCGTGTGAATTATAAAAAATTGCATATTTTTCAATTGGGTCGCCATTTACTGGTTCAAATGTTCCGTTTCCATCATTGATAACTGCCTGAAGCCAAACACGCTCTCCATTCCCAAAATATCCAGCATTTTCAACCTTTAAGTTTCCGTCTTTAACGAGTGGATCAAGAACACCGAGGGCTTCGGCGTTTTGAATGACATGGTAGCGGTTTCCAACAACACCGAGCTGCGTTCCGTCATCCTTTACATTGACAAACGCATCTTTTACCTGTTCACGATTACCCAGGATTTCAGCATACATAGGAATTTTACTTACTTTGAAATGAATCCCTGCATTTTCAAGCGCTTCTTGTGCACTACTTACATTTTCTACTTTCCTTCCTACTGTTTCAAAAAGCTCCATTTTTTTACTCCTTGTAAATTTGTTATCCTCTCATACACTGCACATTGGATTGAAATTTTTGATTATTTTTTTAAATTTTTATTTCCATATCCCAACCGCAGTGACAAGATACAACAATATTATTTTTGTTATAATAAATGTTTTCTACATCGATTATTCTGCAACATTCTGGACAATAAAGTGGTATTTCTGGATAATTTTCAATTTTTTGACCCACAATAAACTCCTATATGTCAACATTAAAAATTTCTACATCGAAAAGCCTCAATAATTCATTGCTAATTCTTAAGTCTTCTTCATTAGCAAAAACACTTTCATCTTTCACTGTCTTGTGCCTTATAAATGCTGTAGAAATAATTTTATATGGCGTAATGCTTGCACCAACTTCTCCAGAAAAATAAACAAATGACATGCTTTCCCCGTCTTGTGCTACAATTTCACAACGGAACATTTCGCCATATCCACTTTGTCCGATATAGCTCACATTTGTTTTTATATTATTTTTTTCAATAAAAGTTTGAATATCCATTAGTGCCCCTTCCAAAAATATCCATTGATGCCGAATTTAGCAACGAGAAAATCTGCCGCTCGTTCAAAATAACCGCCCTCGATGAGATTGCCTATTGCAATGATCAAAAGCATAGCTACCACAACTGCCAAAATCCATTTCAAAAGTCCAAACATTTTTATTTCTCCTTATTAAATTGTTACTGGTACGCCAAGAAGGATTCGAACCTTCGACAATCAGATTAGAAATCTGATACTCTATCCTCTGAGCTACTGGCGTAAAAATGATTATTGGTGGGGCCGAACGGATTTGAACCGCTAACCTATCGTTTATAAGACGATTGCGCTTACCAGATTGTGCCACGACCCCATTTTTGTTATCGTACTTCCCATCCTTTAAAATTAACTATATAAGATACATTGGCTTGTGTTGTGTTATATAACTTTGCCAATTAACAAATTCGCCAGACTTATTGCATTTCGCGCTCTGCCCTAATATCTTTCTTGATCTCTTCAATATCATATAGAATTTTATTAACAACCGGATTTTTGCTTATATGATCTTCTAATTGTTCGTATTGGAAAAGAAGTTCATTGAAAAGATCAGTTTCATATGCAGTCATATGCTCTTTAAGTTGCATTGCCATATCTCCTTTTATTAAAAATAATAAATAGTTGGTTACCACACACATTACACTTTGGTCTATTTACCCCAGGTACAATTTCTACATTATCTACCTCTTTGTTTAGCTCACTACATAGGATGTTTACGCAGCCTATTTTATAATTTTTGCTATTAATTTTCATAAGCCATCATCCTATAACAATGTCAGCATCAACTTCACAAACATTAAGAATACGCCTAGTAGTAGTTTTTTTATCACGATAATTGCTAAGTTTTAATGTAGCATCAACTAGGTTTTCAGACACAACGTAACAAGATTCTACAATTCCATCACTTGATATAGCTTCAATTTTATATAGTCTTTGTCTTTTTTTCATCATGCATTCCCTTCATCATTTCATCTTGCACCAAATCTGTCTTGTGCCTTACAAATTGTTTTTCTCAATTCATTACAAAGGTCTGAAAATAATATGTCTTTTTCGTCAAAATCTTCTTCAAACTTTCTAATTTCTTTTCGCAAATTTTCAATTGTTTTATTTAAATCTGTTACAAGCTCCTCGCTTTCTTCCAGTTCAATTTTAAGCCCTCTGTTTATTAATTCGTATTCATTTATTCTTTTTGTTAATTTTTTGATTGATTCTTCAAGACAATTAATTTTTAATTTTAATTTTTTACCAAACATTATACACTTCTCCTAACAAGTTTCAAAATTTTGGCTTTCAACTTTAGAGTCTTGTCCTTTGTAACAATGTCGCTTGTGTGAAAAAGATTATTTTGCAACATTGCAAGTTTAAGCTGCGCAATGCTTACGGCAGCGTCCATCTTTGTTGTTGATATCATCATTTCTCCTTCATATTCTTTAATAAATGTTTTTACTTTTTGTAATTCAATTTCAGCTTGTTTAGCCAATTGTTTAAATGTCATTTTTTATTTGCCTACGTATGTTTCCTTTTGCCCTCTGTACTTTTAAATATGCTGTAGATTTACTTTTGTTTATTTTTTTAGCAATTTCTCCATATTTGTATCCCAATAGTCTGAACAACATTGTATTATCGCTGTCATGTTTTGCAAGAAGCTCTCTAACATATATTTCTTCAGCTATATTGTCGTGCTGTGAAGGCATTGGAACATTAGCCGAATGTAATGTTTTGCTACAATCTGGTATTTCATCCTTGTATTTCTTCCAGTATTGATAATTCGGAAACTTTAAATAATGCCCCTGGGTGCATAACATTTGTTTAATTGAACCAATTGCCCTTTTCATCATTGTTACTATTATTTGTTTGTCTTCAAGTTCAATATTTTTCTTTCTCAAACTTTCATATGTTTCTATGGCTGCGAGGCGCTGCTCTTGCAAACAATCTTGATCATTGAAGCGCTCACATTCATATAGGTTTGTATGGAAAAATCTATCAAGCTGTTCTAAATAGTGTTCAATTGGTTTCATGCTCGCCTCCTTAGCCACTCCTTGAATTTCGGGTTTACATCGTCTTGTGAGTTGAGCCATTCCAAAACTTCTTTAGCCTTCAATTCACCACTCTTTACTTTTTGCCGCAATGATCCAGCTTCAATCTTTTCCATCGTTTTCTCCTTTATTGGAAATGCGTACCTTTTGTAACAATTTCGTAATAAGTTTAATCCTTTTTGTTTTGTCTACAAATTTGCGTCGCCCAGGATTAAATTCACATTGTTGAATAATACATAAAAGTTCTGCCTTGTCCCACATTTCAGGATGGTTGTCGTGACGTGTATATCGTGGTACAAGTTTAATATCCTTTTTATTTACAGCTTTCTTAAGTTTTGCCTCTACAAAATCACTATGAACTGCAACATTTGTTGATTTGTCGTCAAATACATAAAGATTTTGATAATGGCTAATGTATTGTTTTTCCATCATTAACTCCCGCAATGATTAATAAGTGCCTCGCCGTATTCAATAAGATTTTTCCTATCTTGAATATATTCATCTGTAAGAAAAAGTGTCCCAGGTTTACATGCATACTTAATAGTTTCTAATGTAGCGTCAGACCACCGCTCCTTTTTTTTGTCGGATGTTGGGTTATATTGTTTCCCTCCAACTGATCCAAAAATTCTCTCAATAAAATGACGATAGTCTTCTAAATTGTTGTTATGCATTATTATCTCCTATTCATAATATTCTTCTTCGACTTCTTCCATAAGTGAAGAGATTGTTTCTCTAATTTTTGTGTTGTCAGTATCATCTATTTTGCTGTCGCGTTGCCAAAACAATAACAGACAATGGAAAAGTCTATTTGTTGTATAATATTCATTATATTTCGGCAAAAAACTTTCAACTTCATCATAAAGGATTCTTAAACTTGAATTAATCTTTTTCTTTTTTTCTTCATCATATTCTCTACAATAATAATAATCTGTTAAATGTTTAAAAAAATCTTTAAAAATATCAAACTTTTCGTTTATAATAGATAAATAATCCATCTTTATCTCCTATATGGGTTATAAAACCATTTCTTTACATCTCCATTTAATACATTGTCTATTCCATTAGATGCATTACGCAAAACTCTATCTGCTCTCTGGGCTTTTGCAATTGCAACACCAATATGTCCATCATATATATCGTTCCAAATATCATGTAACATTTCTCTAGCATAGTTGATGTCTGCATTAGATTTGCTCAATTGACTTTTCTCTGCTTGTATCATTTCAGCCTCTTTCCATAGCGATATTTCATTCTGTTAAGAAACGAGACTGCCTCCTGCTCGGCAGAAAAACAATCATAAAAAACAGGTACTTTAAGCTCATTGAAAACATAAATTTCTTTCCCTTTGCGAATACCGTTACATACTCCTTGCTTTTCCATAACTTCATCAAATGTTTTTTGTCTATTGATATTAAGTGTTGTCATAATGCACCTCAAATAATATTTTGTTTTTACTATTTAAAAAATCATTCAACATTTTCATCACATTGGTCCTTATTAAAATAAACTGAACAATAAGTGTCATAAAGGTCGTTAAAAAATGTACGAAATTTTTCTCTAAGTTGTTCCTTCTCTTCTTGTGAGTCAAGCTCATAATGGATATCTATTCCCACAAATCCTTCTTGAATACCAACCGATGTGTCACCAGGAATGAAAACTTCCACCTTTTCAATTATCTCTGCCATAGTTTTGTACTCCTTACATCTATTACACATAGGATTGACTTTTTTAATTAATTTTTATTCATATTATTTAAACATATTTTCCAAAGATTTATTTTTGTTTGTAAGCTCAACAATTTTCTTTTCCAGTTGATGGATTTTTTTGTCCTGTTTTGAAATAATTTCTTTGTATTCTGAAATACGTGATTTTAAAATATTATTCATATTTGTCCTAGAATGTAACAAAGTTTCAGAATCCTTCAAAGAAAGATGTAATTGATTAATAATTTGTCCGTCTGTCATAATTAAACTCTTTTCATTTAATAGTTTTCGGCCTCTTCTCTTGTCATAAAAAAATGAATACCGTGTGTACAAGTTTTCCGTATATCCGTATCGAAGTGATCCGCATAGACCGTTTCACCCTCTTTGTACACTACACCCGTATCATATAATCCGCACCCATTGCCCTCGATTACCTTCACGTATTCAGCCCTACATTTTCTTGAAGTGGGCACTGATATGCGGGCCGCCTCGGCCGGAATACGAATCTTTATGACACCCCCCCTTACGGCCTTGTATGCGATAAAACTGCCCTCCTCCGGGCATACCGCGTACGGTGAAAATTTGCAGCCATCAATATTCGCGCCCCACAAATCCGCGCGCCGCAAATCCGCGTCCCGCAAATTCGCGCCCTGTAAATCCGCGCGCCGCAAATCCGCGTCCCGCAAATTCGCGCCCTGTAAATCCGCGCGCCGCAAATCCGCGCCCCACAAAGCCGCATCCCGCAAGTCCGCGCCCCACAAAGCCGCATCCCGCAAGTCCGCGCCCCGCAAATCCGCGTCCCGCAAATTCACACCCCACAAATCCGCGTTCCGCAAATCCACGTACCGCAAATCCGCGTCCCGCAAATCCGCGCGCCGCAAATCCGCGCCCTGCAAATTCGCACCCTGCAAGTCCGCGCCCCTTTTAATTTCATAGCCTTTTACGTTCATTTTATTATCCTTGTATTTTTTGTTTCAACTTTTTTTGTTTTATTTTGATTTTTATGTACCAAGCCGGTATGTATCAAATCACAAATGGCTGTAAAAACATTGTCGTCGATTTTTTCAGCGTGTTCTTTTATTTCGTCTATCATGTCTTGCCCAAGTGTCCACTTAACCTCATTGTTATTATAAACTAAGATAATTTCCATATTGTCTTCCATTTTTTTTCTCCTTACATCTATTGCACATAGGATTGATTTTTTAAATTAATTTTTTTAAATATTTTCTATTTCTTTTAGAATTTCTTTTACTATTGCCAAAGAATTTTCGTAGTCACGCTCTTTAAATTCCATAGCTCCAGAGCCAAAAAAGAGGTCCCACAAAAAATCAGCTTCTTTTTTGTCTTGTGGGCGTATTGCTTGCAATCTATAAAGTCCAATTTTTGCAAGATGATTTTTAATTTTAGTTTTAATAAAGTTATATTCTTTTTTTGAAAGACCCATTTTTTCTACTCCCAACTTTATAAAAGATCATATTCTACTCCATCCGATTTAATAATGTCTTTAATTGCATAAACAACAACCATTGTAATATGTGCGTGTAAAGCCTTCGGTTTAACATTATCAATAATAAAATCGACTATATCACAATCATGATAAAGTTTCCAAACAAGTGCATGCCAAGAAAAATTGCATCGTGCATATAATTTTTTATGCATCTCTTTTAATTGTTCACCATCGTATTTTTCTCTAATCTTGCTTTTTACAAATTCATAATTTTCTCTTGTCATTTCTGTGCTTTTGTCAAGTAGTGTATAGTATTTTGTAAAATTTTTCATTTTTTGCTCTCTTTTGTAATAGCTTTATTTACTTCAGATTCGTCAATAATATCGCTTATTACCTTACCAACAGCAATTTGCACCTCTGTAGCATTTAAATAATTGTATAAATTACCCAAAACAAAGTACACAAGATCAATAGAAGTACAAAGAATATCCCACACGAACGATTCCCACGAAAGCCCCATACTACGCGCCAAGTGCCGCCTGTTAAGCTCAAGTTGTGCGCCGTTATAATTTTCTTTGATCTTATTTTTAATAAATTCGTAATGTTCTGTAGATATTTTCATTAGTTTATCTTTCTTAATTTTAATAAACTTACAATTCTCACCTTCTTTTTAATTCTAACACATCTATGTTGAGAAGTATTCCTGTTGCCATTTCCTCTATTTCTCCAAGCTCTTCGATTTCAGGATATTTTTCAGATAAACTAGATGTAATTTCTTTTATTTTTGTTGCTCTGCTCTCTATACATTTAATTATTGTCATTAATGTTCTCCTTTATTCAAATATTAAGCCATTTTGCCACATGAATTTCAATGGTTGATTTTGCCATTTCTGGATATTTGTTAAAAAAATTAAAATATGCTTCTCTTGCCTCTTCTCCTGCTTTGACTTCTGCTTCAATAAGCTCTAATGCTTCTTCACAGGCATTGTCGATATAATCAATATTCATTATGTTCTCCCCGTTTAATTCCTATTTAATATAGATATTATATCCGTCTATTTCAAACATTGTACGATGTTCACAACACATATATCCAGATTTGACAATACGATTTTCTTCTGGAGATATTACAGTCGTAAATTTAATATCATTGTCATAGTTTTCGTGTTCGCAGTCTCTACACTCACAACATTGGGTTTTATTCATAATGTTTTTCTCCTAAAATAAAAAAAGCCCACGCCAAAAGAGGTGTTCTAACGTGGACTATAAGGGAATATTTTTTAAATAAATTTATCTAAATAGGTTGAATCTGACAAGTCAAATCATCTATTTAGGTTCCAGCTTTATTGAATTTCCTTCTCACATACTACACGCCGGATTGAAAAAATGAGATTAAAAAATATTTTTTGTATTATAATTGTTGTAAGACAATCTATTGTTATCTAATATTAAAAATTAAAAGAAATGACTGTTTGGAACCATTATTTGCGCTTGATACAATAAATGTTACATTTGACGCAATTGTTTTATCTTTTGTAACATCTCATGTTGCTTTGTCCGCAATTGGAGCAGGTCGAGGCATTCTGTGAAGTGTGCATTTTTGTCGAGCTGTTTGAGTTGTTCGTGACTAAGTTGTTGTGCAATTTCAACGAATGCTTCTACAATCTGTGAGCGCGGCTGTAACTTCATAATTTCCTCCTAAATGGTATTTTAATAAGAAAAAAAGCACTTTTTGTTTTTTAATAATACTACAAATAAAAAGAAGAATAAGAGAGAAAGGAGTAGAAAGGGGAAGGGAGTTAGGAAAAGGTTGGTGGGTTGGGTGTTTCCTATTGTGAGATGCGCCAAAAAAATGATAATTCTCTAACGATTTTTCCGTTTTGCTTCCGCCATTAACGTTGCCGCCCCTGCTATTACTCTTAGTAATTGCTGTTTTTAGCCAAAAAATTAACTTTTTTTTAAAAGGAGCCATTATTATTTTTATTCTCCCGACTTTTAATAATATTATTATAACGAATATTATCTAACGTATTATTGCCAAAAAAATCCTTTTTTACATTAATAACTTCACTAATAATAGCATTTTTACTGCTTTTTTTATGTCGCCATTATTATCTAAGGTATTACGGGTGTGCCCTTATTATACAAATCGATACAAATCGTTGTTTTTGAGCCAAAAATGGCACTTTCATTTAACACTTCTAACCGTCATATGACACTTTCCAACCGTCATATGACACTTTCTGAACCGTCGTGTGACATTTTCCAACCGTCATATGACACTTTCTGAACCGTCGTGTGACACTTTCCAACCGTCATATGACACTTTCTGAACCGTCGTATGACGACTTCTCAATTATTATGTGAACGGAATAACATCGTCATCACAACCATTTATACAAGTATCAATATCATCGATTTTTTCTTTTAATATTTTATATTGTTTTTCTACATCGTCTAATCTGATATTAGCCGCATTCAGCGCTTGCAATACCTCTTCTTGGAATTTATTAAAATCATTGGCTTTAATATAATTGCCAGTATGAGTTACATTATTAACAGTATTATTTTTTCTATAATAATATTTTCTATGATTATCACAACAAAATTTTTGTTGTTTTCCAAACAAAGGTTTTCCGCAATATTCACATTTTTTAGTATATTCTACCATATATTACCTCGATATTAAAAATTATCTTTTTTTAATGGTTTCCAACAAATCGCTGTTTTAATTTCTTCAAGCTCCTTTTTAATTTCTATATTTTCCTTTTCAAGTGCTGAAATTTTTGCCAACAGCATTTCAATTATTTCTTCAAACATTTTATTTTTCTTCTTCCAGACTATCGAGCCTTTCTTCGACATCACAGATGCTATTTTCAAGCTCTGCGAGCCCTTCACTTAGCTCAAGTATTGCGGGTGATTGTTCAAGAGTGTCAAGTCGATCATCCAGCCGAATTGCAAAAGATTTAATAATTTCGAGCTTTTCTTCCAGCCTATCTATTTTTTCTTGCATTTCCTGTATCTCGACAACCATTTTGTATTCCATCATTATTCCTTTTCGTTAAGTTGCCTTTTAAGCTCTGCAATTTCTTGCTCAAGTTTATATACTTTTGATTTTGTATCGTTCATAATATTTATTATTGCCAACCATATTTGTGAAAAACTATCTGTAATTGCATTGCCTACTTCATAATCTTTATTAGCTCTTGGTACAGTTACTTTATTAAACATAATGGGTCCTTTCTGCTACTTTTTTGCAGCCCTAAAAAAGTCATATAATGATTCGTGTTTATCTTTATAAAAATTTTCACCATCATCAAAGAGTGGCTCAGAAGCCTCACAGCCGTCAATTAGCTCATTTTCTTTTATCGTCTCTTCCAGTACAACATCAAACCTTTTAAGCCAATAACGCGCCTCTCCTACCGTTACACCCAAACTTTTAGCCATCTCTCGGACATTAGAACTTGCTTCCGCCAATTCTTTAATAGTTTTTTTGTTGATATCCATAATAATACTCCTTTCTACATATAATATCTACTATATTGTAATTTTTTCCTAATGAATTTGAAATAATTTTATTTTCTCTATTGACAGAGGGGTTCCCTTTTCTCCCTTCCCATAATTTAAGTTTATGGCGGCGGCTACCCCTTCAGGGTAAGGAGGGGGGAGCTATGCCTAACCATTATTTTTAGCAAAAAAAGCCTAAATAAAAAAGGCGCTCGCCGATTATGAAAAAAGAGACATTTTTTGGAAAACCTATTGCTCATCGCTTCTGTAGAGCGTCGAAAGCACGGTGGCATATTATATTTTCCTACATGTTCGGGTGCTGGTTGCAAAGGGAACCAGGGAAGCAGAGCCAGCGCGCACCGTGAGAGGCTCACTAAAATCGATGGTCTCCCGCCACTCGTGGCGATATATGCCTCCCGCTGTTTCCAGCTACTAAGCAATATATTCTTTTCCATCGACACCTCTCTTTTTCCCTAAAGCTATTAACTTAAGGTACTTACTAATTAGGTAGCTTTCAAACCTTTGGTTTTTTTATTAAAGAGAGTAACCTGTCTGAAATCTCTCTAATTTAACAGCAAAGCGATTCGCTGTAAAGAGAACCTTTCTCTATTATATAATATCTACTAAAATGCCTCTTTTATTCAATATTTTTTAAAATTTATTTTTTTTAATGAAAATATTATAGAATTTATTATAAAATGTATTACTGCAAATATTAAAGGGGGGAGGGTTAAAGTGTAATTATAAAAGAAGTTATTAAGGATTGCCAATTTGGCAATTTCATCTCCAGTCGCTCTCGCTCTCTGAACACAAAAAGGTAATTATTATAAAAGTTATTAAAGTAAGTATTACTGTATAACAAAAAATAAAGAAGGCGACGATTATGCCGCCCTCAATATTTTCTTGATCTTAAAAAACTATTATTATTTTGGATCAATAGAATTATTATTCTTGCTGCACCCCGTTAAAACCATTATAAATATGAACGCCCTCCTCTGTAGGTTCCCACTTCCTATAAACCTCATAGGATTGATTGCCATAGCGCACACTAGTAAAGCGTGCTACAAGCCGCCATTCGGATGCATAATGGTAATGATCAGCTAACCAAAGCAGCATTTTTTTGTCTCTTGGCTCTGCATATTTTTCAATTTCTTCTTTAATTTTCATAGTGTGGCTCTCCTAACTACAATAAAGATAAAGTTTTACACAATCTTCACCATTTTCATCTTCAAAAAGTTTAACAAGATGTCCGCTAAAAAAAGAATCTGCGTCATACCCATCAAATGGCTTCATCCAATCTGGGGGATTTGGATTATAGACGGGATTGTGAACAGCCATAAATTCGCTTAAAAAGTATTTTTCGCCGTTGTGCTCAAAGTATTGCTCCAGCTCTCCGTTTTCTTTGTCGTCTTCCCATTCTGGGATTCCGTAATTTAATTCTTTGATCCCTAAAAATTTAATATCAGGTTTATCGCACTCCATTTTAATCCTCCACTTCTTCGAGTTTAAAATCGTCGCAATCAAGATAATCGTCCGCATTGTCAATATGCTCTTCATAGTCAAGCTGTTCCATCTTTGCCTTCGCTTCTTTTTCACTATCTGCTTTTACCTTGAAATATTCACGCACTGTAATTTTTTGACTAAAAATGTAAGTTTTCATTTCATCCTCCTATAAAGTCATAAAGTTTTTCAAGTGTTTGAACAGCTCCAAAGGAATAATATTCAGCTTTCATATAACTATTATATATAAAAGTAAAATATTTGTTCCCGCCTTCATGCATAATTCTGAAATTGTAACCGTTTTGACTCCCTGTTAATGTTTCCATTTTTTTACCTCCTTACATCCTTCACACGTAGGATTGAAAAAATAGAATGAAAAATATATTTTTTTACTTATACATCTATATATAATAAACAACATCCTATGTATGGCAGTGTACATTTTTTGTACATCGACATAAGATGTACATCATTAAAAGATACACTAATACGTTCCGTTATATCTTTACAATTAAACCTGTATTTAATATTTCCATCAATAAATTAGCTATTAAAATTGAAAGCTGAAAAAATTTTAATAAAAAAATTCAATCCGGTGTGCGGTAGATGTAAGCAAAAATTTAAATTTTACAAAAAACTATTATTAAAGGAGAGGCAAGATGAACTACGAAAAAGAGTCTGGAAGTTTGTATGATAAAAGAGCAAGGTGGGCTTCAAGGCTCCGCAGTCTGCGCAACGAACTGAATGATACAGCATCAGAGCTTGGAATAGATGATTATTTTTATAATCTGTTCAACGGGGCTGGTGATGTAATCCATAGTCTTATGTGCGAATTTATTGATTCTTTGAAGGAGGATGAAATGAAAGTTGACATTGAAGACACTTTACAGAAGAATGTTGATGAGGCAATTGAAAATTTGGAAGAGCTTATTGAAGAAACATGGGAAGACGAGGAAGAAAGAGAAGAGTTGACGGCATTTGAGATTCAACAAAAACTCGATTATGATGGTAGGATTCACGAAATTATTGATAGTGCAGTACCTATTTATACAAAAGAGATCAAGGATACATGGTATTTACACGAACACAAATTACTTGAGGCATACGAAAATGAAGGACTTGGGAAAAACCCCCACGAGAACGATGGGATGGTTGCAATCTTTTGTTACATTTCACAAAAGGTTTTTGAATGGCTTTTCCAAGAGTACAATTGATAGGAGGAAAAATGAAAACAGCAAATAAAAAATATCGTTATTCGCCATCTTTTTTTGATAGTATTATTGCACCACCAGACGGAATAAACGATGGAGATATTGTGACAGTTATTAATGATGCATCTTTGCCAAAGTCAAAAGGGAATTCTTTTGTGACAAAAGATGGTGGACCTGTGCGAATGGTAAACGATAATTCATTAGAAAAGGTTTAGGGAGAAAAGATGAGAACAAAACAATATAATGTTTATAAATTTAACGAACTCTCAAAAGAGGCGCAAGAACAAGCAATATATAATCTCCAAGATATCAATGTAGCGCATAATTGGTGGAGCTATATCTACGGAATGTTTCAACAGTGCGGAATAAAAATAAAATCTTTTGATATATATAGATACCAAATAGAAATTGAATTTATCGAAGACATTGAGGATGTTTTTAGTAAACTTATTAAAGACTTTGCCCTTTATCCTGCGGAACATATTGCGTCACGATATCAACTTATGATTGAACGTAAAAAACAAGAGGCATTGAATAATGAAGGCGTTGACCCATCTGATTTCAGTGTAGAATGTGAAGAAACTTATGATGATATTTGTGATAGTTTTAAGCACAAAATAAAAAATGAAATTTTTGACACATTAAAAAAAGATTACGATTATTTAACAAGCGAAAAAAGCATTGTCGAAACAATCGAACTTAATGACTACGATTTTCTAGATAATGGAGAGTTAGACCCTTTTCCAACAAGCTAACCAACGGGAGCAAAATCGCTCCCAAAGTAATTAATACGTGCAGTAATAGGTTTCGGCTTTCTCTGAGGTATTGGCGCGTGTATTAAGGGCTTTATTACTTCTGATCTTTAAAATATTATTGTAAGTATTAAAAAAGGTATTATTGTTTAAAAACCAGGAAAATTTTTAAATTTTAATATTCAATTTTTCAATCCATAGTGCAGTAGATGTCAGCAAACAATCGAATAAAAGGAGAATAAAATGACACTTAACGATTTTTTAAACAGTGATTATTTTCAGAATTACGAACACGATTTTTTCAATACTAATATCTATTTTATGTATGATAACAAGACAATAGATAGAATATTTGAAGCAAGAGAAGATGGATGTGATGGTAGGACACACTTTGAAGTAATAGACTTGTGGAGAGATTCAATTGATTGTGCTTGGCACGATGATGTAGTTACTGAAAAAGAATATGATGATGTTGTTGCAGAGATTAACAAGTGTGAATTGTGGCATTGTGAAAACGGTTCTTTGTTTCAAACAATTTAATAATTTTAATCTTCAATTTTTCAATCCAGTGTGCAGTAGATGTGAGGGGAAAACAATAACAATTGGGAGGTTATTATGTACGATGAAAATGAATTTGAAAAAATGGAGTGTTTGTTAGATGATTGTCGTGGGATTTATATTCCGCAAGCCTTTATTGAGTGTTATAGTTATGAACAATGGGGCATTTCCGAAGAAAATGCTACAATATTACTTAAAGGTCCTGAACCTGAAAATGAGCTTTACTGGGAAACTTGGGATGAGGTAATGCGCGATGCCGAATATACTGATGAGTTCGGTAACGTTTGGAACTTGTTTCAAGATGGCGACCTTTTCGCTGTTGTTTACAAAGAGTGTGAATAAATCCTCCTAATCTTATAATAGGACCCTGGATTGTTTCTGGGGTCCTTTTTTTATTAAAGGAGTTATTATGGAATATATTATTGATTTTTGTTTCACATTAAAAACAAATAAAGATTTTTCTGATATTACCACAAAAGAATTTATCAATGCAGCAAAAAAACGCCTTGATGATGTGGAAATAGCAGATGATATTGAGGCATTTGGTATTGTTGATGTTATTAGTGAGGAGGAATAAAATGTTTGAGCGAATAAAATTTTGGAAAAGCGATCGTGTTTGGTATCGCAAGTGTGATGATAGATTCATCCTTACCACTACATTTGATTATGGTAGAAACATCGGATGTTGTGCAAGAAATTATTTTATTGCAACGATGCGTAATGCAGCAAAGGGAAGAAAAGTAATCGTGAGGCGTACATGATTATTATTATACTTACTATTGGACTTATTATCTTATTGTATTACGGAAGTAAGCTTGATGTAGAATATCGTAATAATGTACGTATTAAGGAGGAAAAGAAAAGACAAAAAAGATTTATTGATATGCAGAGTACACATCATCAAGGTGGTGGTTCAAATCAATATATTGGCACTATTTATAATTCTTGTGATATTTTTTGATTTTAATATTCAATTTTTCAATCCAGCGTGTTATAGGTGAGAGGAAACAAAATTTTTATTAGGAGGTAAAAATGCTTTTTCCATTTGCTGAATACGAGAAACGCGCTAAGAAAATGACAATCGCTGAACTGTTCTATGCCAAAAGAGATGCCTATCGTGCAGCACAATCTTTGAAGGGCGCAGATGTTCGAGGCAAGGATGAGAACTGGTATATGGATGAGTGTCATACCTATGGCGATGAAATAAGGCGGCGTCAAAAAAACGTATAATATAATTCACACAAAGGAGGAAACCTTATGTATTATATTATTGACTTTATTATGACGTTGCACGAAAAAATGGTTGAAAGAAAATTTCAAAAGAAGAAAGATAAAATTCGCAAAAAATGCAGAAAAAATCAGGTTACAAAGTCACGTTTCAAAGATAGTTCTATTGTTTAAGAAATTAAAAACTTTAACTTGGTGGGGATGGTGCGTTACCATCCCCTTTTTTTATTATTGAAGTTATTAAAGTAAAAAAAATAAAATTTTAATATTCAATTTTTCAATCCAACGAGTAGTAAATGAGAGGGAAACAAAGATTATTAGGAGGTTGAAAATGTTAAAGATTCACGCAAGTACAGCAAACACTATTCAGGCCTGGATTGATGATAATCTGGTGCTTTTCAGTTACAACACTCCTGTTGCGATTAGCACACCAACGGGATTTGTAAAGACTTCCAAAAAATGGTCCGTTACGACATCGAAACATATCAATAAGTTCTTGAACGGACATCACGCAGAGGAGGTGAGTCAGGAAGAAATCGAAAAAATTGTGACAAAAAATACTGTTCTTTAATCTTAATTTCGTTTGTGAATACGGTTGTACTGTATTCTTTTTTTGCATAAGCCCCATCGTTTGGTGGGGCATTTTTATTTTTGGAGGATTTATGGATATTAAAGAATTTATTAAGAAACACAATATTACAATTGAAAGCAAAAAAACATATCAGAATCTTAATATGTCATCTTTCACAGATGCTGATCACTGGAAATGCACATTGAAGATGGATGATGCCGAACATAATTTTTTCTTTTCTAAAGGATATGGACACAAGGGGAAGGAACCTACTGCTGATGAGGTTATCGAGTGTTTCGTTTCAGATTTAAGCTTTGACGATTTGTCATTTGATGAATTTTGCGATGAGCTTGGACTTGATGCGTACAGAGAAAACAGAAGAACATATAATGCAGTTCAAAAACAAAATTATCACATTAAAATTCTTTTTGAAGATTGTTTTGATGAATTACTAAGTCTTGAATTTTAAAAATTTATGCCTTGCCTAATGGTAGGGCATTTTTTTATGTCCATAAAACATTATTATTGTAGATATTAGTGCAACGTATTAGTGTAAAGCCACTAAGAAAAAATAGGTAGGTTTTCTATCGTATGATGCAAAAAAATTACATTTTTTTAATTGAATGTATTAGTGCGATTAGTAGATATTAAATGTAGGTGATATTATGAAAAGAAAAGAGCATAAAATTATTGACTGCATTGAATGCAAACATTGTTGCAAGTGTAATACTTGGAAACCGCTTGATGCATTTTATAAACGCAAACGTAATTTGGATGGGTTGAAGGTTCAGTGTAAAGATTGTGAGGAAGAATACCAAAAAGAGCTTCGGAAAACAGACGAATGGAAAGAATACCAAAGAGAATACAAACAGACAGAAAAATACAAAAAATACAAAAGAGAATATCAAATAGAATATCAAAGAGAATATATATCAAGAGAAGATGTTAAAGAAAAAAAGAATGTTAGAACAAAAACAAGCCGTTTATTAAAGAAATTATTACCACAATGGAAACGTAAATATATACTATGTGAGATATGCGGCAAGGTTCCCTATGAGGAATTTCATCACTTTGTGTATAGTGCAGATAAGCTGTTGTGCGGACTTTTTGTGTGCGGGGCGTGTCATACGAGTTACATAATAAATCTTCTGATCAAGCCCCATAGGGCTTAAAAATAAACCACTTTTTCAATCATATCTAATAAGCAAAATCAACTTTTATATCTTATGCTGTTCGCTCCCTAATAACAATAATGCGTTTACTAAAGAAGATATTATTGTATCACCATAGGGTAATATATTAAAGCAGTTATTAAAAAAGGTATTATTGCGACATCTGGATTGACATCCTGGGACAGATCCGCTCTCATCACTTAATGGTGTATGTATTATCGTTTATATTATTGCGCTTTCTGATTTATTAAGGAACGTATTAGTGCAAGGCGGGAGGGGTATTAAAGAAGGTATTACTGTATTATAAAGATTAAAAAAATATCAGAAAACATCTCTGGCACAAAATTTGCAAAACATCATATAGGTGACCCATTTTTACCTACGTAATAAATACATACTTTGCAGATTAAAATTAAGAAATGTTGTAGCTTGGCATAGAAAATGCATCTAAGGATGGTAAGATTAAAATAATGTAATATAATAGACCAAAAAAATAGGCGGGTTAGACCCGCCTAATATTAAACTTCCGCAACCTGAACAGCTTGGATAAAGTTCTCATTTGAACGCATTGTTTTCTTTGCCTTTGTTATTGCCTCCCCTGCATAGTTTGCTTGTACGTATGCTTTATTACAAAAGGTACATTCTGGACATACTTTGTAAGAAGAAATGAATTCAACAAAATATTCTTTCATTTTGCCTCCTAGTGTGTTAAAGAGTACCATACGCCGAAACCGCCACGAGGATAAATGCAGCGATTTTTTATTGCACACTTGATTTCAATTCCGTAATAATTTACTTTTCTTTTGAAAATCATTTTTTTAATTATCTTTAACATTATATCCCCTTAAGAATAAAACCCCCTCTCTTTTTTTTACCTATGCTTCCAAAAGGTCCATAGGATCAAAGTAATTGAAACCGTAAAGAGTGAATCTTTTGTCACGATACCCCTCATTGATTAGTGCTTCCGCATATTTCAAGAGACTTTCTTTTTCCATTTTTCCTCCTATTAAAAAAGGGTTTACTTCATTCTCATTCACAGCACATCGGATTGAAAAAATAGAGATTAAAATCCCCTCTCTAAAAAGATTTAATCTTCGTGTTTTTCTCTGTTTTTTTCATAACATCTTTTTGCGACCTCTTTAAAGATGTTGTTTCCATTATCTTCCGCGCGATAATCTGTGATGTGCGTGATAAGACTATTTGTGCTTTCTTCGTCAAGACATTCGCTTTGAAGCCGACCGCGACCGGCTACCCTGATTCTACGCTCTTTTGTGCCGCTTGCCTTGCGTGAATTGTAAATTGACCAACAAGTTGGACAATTGCCTCTCGGCTTCCTTAATCCTTTATAACGAGGATGGTTAGGACATGTTACTTGAAATAACGCTTTCATAACGCCTCCTATTAAAAAATGTTTTATTGTTTGTAGCTCTCACATTGACTGCACATGGGATTGAAAAAATCCGATGAAAAATCTAAAAAATTTTTTGTCTAAGATTTTGACAGGTAAATTTTACATAGGTAGAAATTACATAGGTAAAAAATCCATACTATAGAATTATTACCTATGGTATTATTGCCTTGTTGTTGTTCACCTACCATTGAAAGCACATCGGATTGAAAAAATAAAGATTAAAATAAAAAAATACAATAATAAAAAATGATGTGCTTGTTATATATAATAGTATTATATAAAGATTAAAATAAAAAAATATAAGATATACGATTGTAAAAAATACTATGTAAAAAATGGAACATAGTAAAAAAACCATACCGAAAAATACATAGTATATTTTTTTATCCTTGTTTTTTGCGAAAAAAGAATGATTTTTTGTTTGGAACAGAACTTGCTATATATATAATATGACAACAACAAATAAAAAAAATAAAAAAAGGTTGCGCAAATAAAAAAGCATCGTATACTTGAAATAGAGAGGAAAACAAAAAAAGGAGGTCGTTATGGAAAAGGCATTGAAAGAGATCAGTATTGTAAAAAATAATGGGAAAGTAAGAGAAATAAATGGAAAAATGTATCCTGTTTGTGCATGGGACACTAAGTATAGTAATCGTAAAAACTTAGAAAAAAAATAAAAAATGGTTGCACAAACGGAAAAGGATGTTATAATAGAATAGAGAGGAAAACAAATAAGGAGGTAATAATGAATAGTGAAACAACAAAACGTATTGTTTATCTTGTCGTAAAAGGCATTGTATTGGGTCTTATTGTTAGTGCTATTATCGTTTTTGCATAGTATTCAATTTATAGACCCGGTTTTTTGCCGGGTCTTTTTTTCTTTTTTCAGGAGGTCGTATGATTCATTCAAATAATGTAGAATTTTCAGAACTTAATAATGGTTTTGAGATTAGATCTTTTTCGGATGGTAGAATCCCATCTGGATTCTTTTTTTATGATAACAAGAGGATCGCCGATGCATGTCGGGATGTGATACGTCAAGCCGATTTTTTCGGCTTAGATGAAACCGATGTATATATCGGATGGATGTTTTTTGTTGAAGGTATAAAACACGATGATATTGCATTTTTAAGTGATTATACTATTGGTCAAGTAAAAGGTAGAATACAAAAAATCACAAAAAAAGCAAAAAGATTGTTAGGTTATGGAACATCTTTTGCATCTAAAAAAGGTTTTTATGACAAGGTGAAAAAAGCAAATGAAAAGATACGAAAAATGAAAAGTGTTTCATTTAAAAGTATTACAGAAAAGAAAAAATATGATTTTTTTAATCATAACATTGTACTGCATACGATGAAAAAGAGAATAGAAAAAATGAAATAAAAAAAAATATATTTTTCAAGGTCGGATAAAACCGACCTTTTTTTGTGCTGAAATAATTATTAAAATAAAAAAATATTATTCAATTGGCATAGAATTTTCCACAAAGAGTATATGTAAGGTAGCGGGTAGGGTTCTTGGAATCAAAGGTACTTTATGAAAAACAGGAAAATCGGCGGGGGGTGCCCAAAACAATTGTCCAGCCCCTTTTTTCATTAGGTGGGTAGTTTATATGGGCGGGGGAGGGTTTCTTTTTGATTTTTATTGAAAAATTATTTTTTTTGGGTTGAGCATTAAATTTTTTCGGGGGGGCTTGTTGAGCATTAATTTTCTGAAGAGTTGGGGGACACGTTGAAAGGATTGGGTACTCCAAAATAATTGGGGGACACCCCAAAATAATTGGGAGACATTATTAAATTTAAAAAATATTGGAAACATTCTCTGATTAGTAGATATTGTAATATAGAGGTGGGACAGTTACTTTTACCCTTAGGAGAAAATTATTATGAAAGATAAGGTACTTGAGGCAATAAATGGAAATATTAAGAAATGGAAAAATATTAAACGAGGGAAAGGGGCAGATGAGGGAATAGATTGCCCTCTTTGCCAACTATTCTTTACAAATGATTGTAGGGGTTGTCCTATTTATGAACAAGGTGGTTTTCCCTACTGTGTCGCTACCCCCTGGGCTAAATGGTCTGATCATCAGCGAATTTATCACGACAGAATGGCAGGTGAAGGAGTAGGACCACTTAAGATATTGTGTAGTAAATGTAGGAGTTTGGCTGCTGAAGAGATAAAGTTTCTTAAAGGGGTTCGCAAACGATATATTAAAAATAAAAAAGATTATGAACAGATATTGCGGCTTATGACAGACACTTATTAATAATTTTGAAAGGAACCCATTATGACAATCACACCGATTAAATGGATGCGAGTAAAGAGAAATATTCTTTTTGTATCGTCTATTCCGGCGCTTGATGCTGAGAAAAGATGTTATGGCTTGACAGAGTTGATAAATCCGAAACAGGCGCTCTTTAATGATCGCATTGAAGTGTTGGGCAACAATGGCAATTATATCTTCGACTTTGAGAACGAGGTGGATACCTTCTGCGAGCTTTTAAATTTCTTTTGATCGTCGCTATGCGACAAAAACAAGGAGAAAAAAAAAGAATGAAAGCAGTATGTAAAAAATGCAAGTATTGTAGATTCGAGCAGACAATTTGGGGTTTTAATAGCTATTATAAATGTCTTGTTGAGCCAACAGATATTACTATTGATTTTGTAACAGGAAATGTGATATCTTGTTATAGAAGGTGCTCTGATGTAAACTCAGATGGTCATTGTAAACATTTTAAATATAAGGGGTGGATAAAACTACTTTTTGACCACCTTTTCAGAGTGGGGTTTTGAATATGAATGTAAATTTAATTGGAAATATACCGGCAAAAGAAAATGACTGTGTGACGGACGACAATCTTGCAGTTGCATTGTGTACCTATTTTGAATCGCTTCCAGAATGTCCAGAGGATGATATCAATACAGAAGTTGGTAGGTCTCAGTGGGCAATGGATAAAACAGATAATCTTTTGAAAAGAATAATAGAGGTGGTTTCTAATGAAAAAACCGATTGAAATTACTACACACCAGATAAGAAATATTGTTAAAGAACAGAAAAGACTCTCAGAAATGATTCAGGATTACGCATATTCAATTGACAACGCGCTTGACGAACGCCCAGACATCCAAGGGATGATAAAACATACCGACCTTTTTCCTTGGTACTGGATAAGTTATGGCGAAAAGTGTTATGCCTTTGAGGTTGTAGAGGCATTCCCAGCCAATGAAAATGATAGGTACCCAAAGCCTGGGACACAATTATATTATAATGACGAATGCAAGGTACAAGATGAAGATGGCGTTGAAATGATGGTTAATAAAAGTATTACTACTATAGAAGAGCAGTGTGGAGATGTCGTCTGTAAGTTTATCGCAGAGGCGCACACCTATCTATTAGGGAAAGAAATTTCAAAGCTTATTAAGGGTAAAAAATTATGAAAAAACTGATAAGAGTAGATAAGAAGAAAAACGATGGTTTTGTATATGACTATGATCAGATAGTAGAACTTACAGGTAAAACTAGGGAATATATTGGTGGTGAAGCTTTATTTATGACAAACGTTCAAGCGGTAATTTTAGCAATGCAAGAATGTGGCTATGTTGAAGTAATTAACGAGGGGGGAGAATGAGTAAAGCGCAAAACAAATATCGGCGCAGCAAAAGGGGTAAATTTAATGAGCGGCTCAATAAAAGGCTCAGACAGTGGCGTAGAGTATATGGTTATAAAACAGAAATTGATTTTGAAGAATTTATTAAGAAATATTCAGATTGTGGGGAATGCGAATATTGTGGCGAAAAGGGTGTAAAGCTCCTTTTTCATCTTGGAAGCCATGTTGCTAAAAAGATTGATAACACAATTAGAATTGAAGACATAGATTTTATTTGTCAAAAATGTCTTTATAATGAAATAAGGAGATATTAATTTGAATGTAACAGTATATACAGACGGTTCATCAAACTCTATTAGGCTGTGTGGCAACAGAAGGGGTGGCTGGGCAGCAGTATTCGTAGAAGACGACAATCCAGACAAAAAGGCTATGCATATTTGCGGCGGCGAGGAAGATACTACGAACAACAGAATGGAAATGACGGCAGCGCTTGAAGCTTTAAAGTTTGCTGATCTTTATGACAATATGACAATTTATTCTGATTCGCAATATGTTGTAAAGGGGTTTAACTCTTGGATACACGGATGGTTGAAAAATAATTTTAAAGATGGTACTATAAAAAATCAGGATCTTTGGGGAAAGTTTATACCATATCTTGCAATGGATAACATTACTATTAAATGGATCAAGGGACATAGTAAGAATAGGTGGAATGATGAGGCGGATAAACTTGCTCGCCGCGCAAGGTAGTTTTTAAAGGAGAAAACGATGAAAGAAGAAATTTTGAAAAGAATCGACATTTTAGCAGAAAGGCTTGAGGTTACGGGGCGACAACTCTTTGGAATTGTTACAGAGGGTATATTGTATTCGAATATTGTTTATATGGTTATTTATGGTGTTGTTTTGGTTGCCCTTTTGTCTGTTTTTCGTAAATCAGCAAAAAATGTTATTGGACTTAGTAAATTATCAAAGGAAGAATGGCAAACAGAAGACGGTAAAATAGCTTTAGGAATTATTGGTTTTGCTACGCTTTGTGCGACACTTCTTATTGTTTCCACACTTTTAATCAGTAGTATCGCAAAATGTATTGCTCCCGAATACGCCGCTGTACATGAAATTTTAGAGGTTCTTCGATGAATATAGCTTACAATGGAGATGCTATTAAACTTGCAAAGAAAACCGAAAACGAAATTGTTGATTTAATCCTTACAGACATTCCGTATAATATTTCAAGGAAAAATCAGCTACACACAATGGGCAGGACAGGCTTTGATTTTCAATGGGATAAAAATCAATTTCTTGTTGATTCTCTCTATTATATTTTGCCATTACTTAAAAAGGGCGGCTCTTTTATAACCTTTTCTTCTTTTGCTCAGTGTGGTGAACTTGATAAACTTATGGCAGAATGTGGAATGTTAAGAAAAGATAAGTTGATATTTGTAAAAAAGAACCCTATGCCTCGCAACATTAATAGGCGGTACGTTGCAGATGTTGAGGTTATTAATTGGTTTGTTAAGAAAGGCAAAAAGTGGACATTTAATAAACCGCCAGAAACCCCTTATTTGCGCTCTATTCTTGAGCATCCAGTAGCTACACATAACTCAAAGTATCACCCGACAAGCAAGCCAATTGGACTTCTTAAACAGCTCATTGAGGTTCATAGCAATAAAAAGGATTTGATTTTCGATCCATTTGGCGGCAGTATGACAACTGCAGTTGCAGCCTATGAGCTTAATAGATCCTTTTTGATATGCGAAAAGAATCAGGGTAATTTTTTGAAGGGAAAAGAGTTTCTTAAAAAGCATAGGGTTAAATTTACAGACGGAGGTAGCAGATGATAGCGTTGGCAGGACTATCAATTTTTCTTGTTGTTTTTTTTGTTGCATTCTATGTTGTTCTTACGCAGCGATATAGTGAAAGGATGCAAGTTGAGCAATTAAAATCAGCCCTTGGGCTTAAAACAAAGGAATTTAATAAAGAAAGAGCGGATAATGACAAAATTATGAATGACATTTTAGCAAGAAAGGAAAGAGAAAATAATGCAGCAATATATGAGCTTGTTAAAAAACATGAGGCGGAAAAAGAAAAGCTTAAAATGATGGCTAAGTCGTATAAAGAATTATATAGCTCATTGGCGACAATAATGGAGAATAATAAATTTGTTGCCGAAGATCAGTGGGACCCAGAAAAGGAGCCGCCGCCATAGTGTAATGGCATCACGGCAGGTTTTCGACTTATAGTGGCGGTTCCACTATTTTTAAAAGGAAAAGGTGTTATGATACGCAAATGCGAAGGCTGCGGGAAAGAAATTAAGATTTTGGCTAACTTTCCTGATCTTGACAGCAAACATTTTTATTGTCCTAAATGCTTTGATAAAACTTTTGAAGAGAAAACAACCCATTGTGAAAAATGTGGCAGACAAGTTCCAAGGCGTTGTCAAAATTGTTTCCTTGAGGTTCATAATCAATCTTGGCTTTTGTGTGGAGCATGTCAAATAGAGGCTGAACGGATGATTGATAGGTGGATCAACGAATGAAGTTACTTTTTTGTACAAACTGCTATGATATTATAAGTCTTAAATCAGAGGAAAGAAGGTGTCAATGTGGAACAACAGGAGGAAAGTACCTTGATGATTTAATGGCAGAATATTGGGGTGACAATGCTGTACCTCTTGGAATTTCTAATCCTTCTTTTGTGGCGGCATTGACTGCTGGGCAGCCAGTTGGAGATAAGGGGCTCAATTTTGAAGCATTTATAATGCCGAAGGATTGTGAAACTTTTAAAAAAATTAACAAAAGGGGAGAAAAATGAATGGAGTGCGTTGCGAAGACTGCGGAAAAGAGGTAATGTTCTCTGAACAATTGTCATATAGGGTAACTGATGGAAAAAATGTGTGTGTTGATTGTTCGCACAAGAAAGCTCCTTGTGAAAAATGCGGGATAAGAGATAATGTTACACTTGTTGAAATTGGATACAATTATTTTTTATTGTGTGAGCAATGTAGGGGTACTGTGTCTCATGTTGTAGCGGAGTGGTTATATGGCGACAAATAAGCGAAATAAAAAATTGTTGTTTACTATCGGAAAAAAAGATTTTGATATTTCATATTTTTCAGGATCAGGCGCAGGAGGTCAGCATAGAAATAAACACAAAAATTGCGTAAGGCTTAAACACAAGGATTCTGGCGCTATTGCAACTGGGCAATCACATAAGAGTAAAAAGCAGAATCTTAAAGAGGCTCTTCATAATATTGTTAAAGTTGGGAAGTTTAAAATGTGGCACAGTCAAAAGGTGCGCGAGGCATTGGACGGAATAACGCTTGAAGAAAGGGTTAATAAAATGATGGAGCCTAAAAATTTGAAGATTGAAGGCAGAAATAAAGAAGGCAAGTGGGAGGAAATTGAATGAAATTTTATACAGAAGAAAATAAAGTTATCAAGTCTTGGTGTAACAATCCAGAAGATGGTACAATTGATCAGGCTCGTAATTTAGCGAATCTCCCATTTTTATTTAAGCACGTCGCTTTAATGCCCGACGGACATCAGGGGTACGGGATGCCAATAGGTGGCGTAATTGCTTGCAACTCAGTAGTGATTCCTAATGCTGTTGGAGTTGATATTGGCTGCGGAATGGCAGTAGTGAAGACGACATTAACAGAAATCACCATCTCTGAATTAAAAACAATTATGTCTGGAATAAGAAAGAGGATTCCAGTTGGTTTTTCTCATCACAAAAGGATGCAAGACTTTAGCTTGATGCCAGAACTTACAGATGAGAAGATAGTAAGTGAGCAATATCTATCAGCAAGTAGGCAACTGGGCACTTTGGGTGGCGGCAATCATTTTATTGAGATACAAAAGGGGAGTGATGGACATATTTGGATTATGATACATTCGGGCTCTAGAAATTTGGGGTATAAAGTTGCGAAATATTATAATGAAATAGCCAAGGAAGCAAACAAAAAGTGGTACACACAGGTTGATCCAAAAAATGATTTGGCTTTTCTTCCTATAGATATGGATGACTGCCAAAATTATCTTAAGGAAATGGAATATTGCCTCAAGTTTGCTAAAGCTAATCGTGCATTGATGATAGAAAATATTAAGTGTGCGTTTGGAGAAGTTTTTGCAGAAATTTCTTTTGATAACTTTATTGATATTCATCACAATTATGTTGCGATAGAAAATCATTTTGGAAAAAACGTCTGGATACATAGAAAGGGTGCGACATCTGCTAAGGAAGGACAGACAGGAATCATTCCTGGCTCACAAGGCACTAGTTCATATATAGTAAGAGGAAAGGGCAATCCAGATTCTTTCAAGTCTTGTTCACATGGAGCAGGAAGGAAGATGGGGCGCAAAGAGGCACGAAAATCTTTAAATTTAGAAGATGAACAAAAAAAATTGGATGGTGTTATACATTCTGTCAGAAGCGAAAAAGATTTAGATGAAGCTTGTGGGGCGTATAAAAATATAAATATTGTAATGGAAGAACAGAAGGATTTAGTAGATATTGTTATAAGGATGGAGCCGTTGGCTGTTATAAAGGGATAAAATATATTTAAGAAATAAAAAATTTTATTATTGCTACAACACAACATCCGACATGGCCAGAGGCGCTTGTCGTTGTTGCGATTATAATTTCTTCTGCGTATGTTATTGTTAAGTTGAACAAATGATATTTAATAATTGCGATATGACAGATGACGGCATATATTGATATGAACGCCATTTAAGAACATCTAAGGTGAGTGGTTTTCTTAAAGTTAGATATACGCCAAGAGAGCCAATACCAAAAAAGGTGAGGACTGACAGATGGGAAGCGAATTAGAAAAAATTAAAATTTTTAAACCTGGAGAAATACTTGAGGGTTGCTTATTAGAAGACTATTTTGTAAAACATGATGACTATCCATATCTTTCTACGTTTGGTGATACGGCGGAGGAAGCCCTCAAGGAATTTATTATAGTTTTTGTAGAACTCTTTGAATGGGAATTAGAAGAAAAAGAGTGTAATGATCAACAAAATTTATAATGAAAAATGCGAAGAAACAATTGCGCGGATGGAAAACAACTTTTTGGATCTTGTTGTTACATCTCCACCGTATAACGTAGATTTAGGAAAAAACAAATATAATAAAAATTCATACGATTTATATTGTGACAACAAAAATCATAAAGATTATATAGAATGGCTTGGAAACATTTTTTTGTCTTTGCGTCCAAAATTGAAGGACGGCGGGCGCATCGTTATTAATGTGGGCGACTCAAAGAATGGCGCGATTCCTACTTCTTCTGATCTTATACAATATTTGTCTAATATGCATTATATTCCAATGGCACATATTATTTGGGATAAAGGGCAAACTTCCAATAGGTCGGCTTGGGGCAGCTATTTATCGCCATCGTGCCCATCGTTTCCAACCCCCTTTGAACACATTTTAATATTTGCTAATAAAAATAAAAAATTACAATGGAAAGGTGAAACAGATTTAACAAAAGAAGAATTTGTTGCGTGGGCTACAGCATTGTGGAAATTTAAACCAGAGATAAAAGCTAAAAAAATTGGACACCCAGCCCCTTTTCCTTTGGAGTTGCCAAAGAGATGTATAAAGATGTTCTCGTGGGTAAATTCTGTTGTATATGATCCATTTATGGGAGCAGGAACTACTGCTATTGCGTGTAAAATGCTTAACAGAAAATATATAGGATCAGAGATTAGTGAAAAATACTGCAAAACTGCAGCGGAAAGGTTAAAAAATGTATAAATATATTTCATTTACCAATACTGAAGACTCTCTTATTAGTAAGAGAATCAATAAATTGCGCGAAGAAGGCTGGTGGATAATTTCTCATTCTTCTTCTATTGAGCCAGATAACGAGGTTGTTTCTTTTGTGTTTGAAAGGGTTTTTCAGCCAGACAAGGAGGGCTAAAATGCGTAATATAATAGTATTTGACCTAGAGGGTACGCTTGGGCTTATGTCTAGTGAGAGAATCAAGTTTCTCAACGATAGAGACTGGGACAATTTTTATAAACTTTGTGATACAGATATGCCGAATCAACCCATCATTGATATTTACAAGGCATTTTGGCTATCAGGTAGAAATCTTAAAATTGTGACTGGCAGAAGCGATATTGTTAGAGATAAAACATTAAGATGGCTTGATAAGCACGGCATTTATATTAAAAGCGAAAATCTACATATGCGTCCACATGGAGATCATAGGTGTGATACTGAGTTAAAAAAAGAAATGGTCGCAGCATTTATTAATGATATATATATGGTTTTCGAAGATAGGGCGGCAGTTGTAAAGATGTGGCGAGATATGGGAATAACATGTCTGCAGGTTTCTGAAGGAAATTTTTGATATGGTTGAACAAAATCGCAAATTAGTAGATATTATATATAGGAGAACATCACTATGCTTTTAAAACTCTTGGACAATATATGGCTTTTTTTACGGTTTATTGATTTTCGTGTCATAGAGTCTGCAGATGATATTCCTTTCGATGTGCGATATTTTTTAAAACGTATTGTAATGACACTTAGCTATATTAAGCCTATTTTTTTATGTGATGGTGACTATGCTGTTACAAATGGACTCTTTGCAATAATGGCACATAAATTTCGCAGAGTAGAGAAAGAAATGCGCCATTTGGTAAACTCTGGAAAATATAAAAGAGAAATCAATTGGGCTATTGACAGACTTGAAGAATTGGCGAACAATAAATTTGAAAATGACTTTCACAATGCCCACGAAAACAAATGGGGTGAACGAGAAGTTCATCTTGATGGACAAAACTTTGATGTTTATGGAGCAAAAGCCAAGACGGAAGAAGAGAAAGAGCAGGAAAGAAAAGAATTTGTGGCTGCATACAAAGAGGCTGCAGAAAAAAGAGCAAAAACAATGCGGGATGTGATGTTGTTTATTGGAGAAAACGCAGATCATTGGTGGGACTAATAAAAACTATGAAAGCTAAAACGTGCGAAGAATTAAGAAATTTGCTTTATAATGCAGCAGAAGAGTTGGCTGAAAGGGTAGCTCCACTGTATAAGGTGCTTAATTGGGAGTGGGGCATTTTCAGGAGAGGCAGGGGGCAAAACATTCCTACAGAAAAGGATATTTGTGTCTGTCTTATCAGATTGATAAATTCATTAATAGATGAAAATATTTGTGGATATACAGAAACAGGCGGACTCTTTGTTAGAATTGAGGAAGATGAAAGCAATTGGTTTGTTGGTACAGTTGGATTTTTAGTTACAAAGGAACGTTATGTCAAAGACGAGTAAAAATTTTGTTAAAGTTGTTGGTGTGGAATTCGATAATGAACACGATAAAATGATTAGGGTCGAGTGTCCATATTGCAATCTTATACATAAGCATAGCGGTTATGGACTAAGACAAAGTTCGTGCTACCCTGGTGGATTTTATTATATTATTAAGGATGCGAATGATTAATTTAGACCCTACAAAGTTAAACCAGCTTGCAGACATTATCTTTTGTGTTGGAGCAATAGTTGGTATTATATTATTTATAATTCTTTTAATTAATGTGATTTCTATTAAAAAAGAATTAATTCATTTAAAAAATAAGATGGAATATCAAAATATTATTACTTCTAAGATTTATAAATTATAATATGAAGAAAATTTGATTTTAACTCACAAAGCACAAGGAGAAGAATAAATGGTTAAATCTGCAGTGATAACTGGTGTAAACGGACAAGATGGGGCGTGGTTGGCTAGGCATCTAGTTGATATTGGCTATCAAGTTGTTGGTGTCGTTAGGCGAGGCGCTACCGACAAGCTGTGGCGACTACGATATCTTGATCTTTTGAATAATAAGATGTTTAGTTTGGCTAGTGGAGATGTTACAGATTATGCGTCTATGGAAAGCATTTTAAAATGTCGTCCAGATGAAGTATATAATCTCGCGGCGCAGTCGCATGTCGGGGAAAGTTTCAAGGCACCAATTGCTACGGCTCAGACAAATTATATTGGTGTTGCAAACCTTCTTGAAGTTATTGCTCAAAATACTCCAGATACCAAGTTCTATCAAGCATCTACTTCTGAGCAGATGGGTAGGGGGCAATGGAAAGAAGATGTCTTAATGAACGAAAACACATCATTTCATCCAAGAAGCCCATATGGCGTGGCGAAAGTTGCAGCCCATTATCTTACTCAAAATTATAGGGAGGCTTACAACATCTTTGGTTGTTGTGGAATTCTTTTCAATCACGGTAGCGAATTGCGTCAGGACACATTTGTAACAGCTAAAATTTGTAAGGGTGCTGCGTTGATAGCGATAGGTGAAGCAGATAAGCTTGAGCTTGGCAATTTGGACGCAAAGAGGGATTGGGGGTATGCGCCAGACTATGTTCGCGCTATGAACCTTATTCTTCAGCAGGAAAAGGCGGAAGACTTTGTTATTGCTACCGGACAAACTCGTAGCGTAAGAGAGTTTTGCGATGTAGCATTTGGTATGTTTGATTTGGATTATAAAAAATATGTTGTTCAGTCAGATGAATTTTATAGACCTGCAGATGTTGGCTGCCTCATAGGTGATAGTAGTAAAGCTAAAGAAAAACTTGAATGGGAGCCAGAAACCTCCTTTGAAGAGATGGTTGCTAATATGTGCGAATTTTGGATGGATATGATTCAAAAGGGTGATAAATATGTATGAAACTGTTACACTGCCTATTAATTTAAAAATTAAATATAAAGTTATCGAAGATAAAGATGGTGTGTCGATTGATATTCGTTATGATGAAAAGGATATCGATGCATCTATAAGCGATGCTTTTACAAAGGCATTGAAACTTGCTGTTGATACTTCGGAAACACCGAAAGAGGAAAAATAATGTTTAAAGAAGAACTTGCAGACTTACTTAAAAAATATCGAATAATGTATGATAGCAAAATTCCTGACTACGATGATCTTGCTCAGTATTTAACTGGCTGCCTTTATAAGTATAGGATTAAAGGGGGTGACCAATGGACAGATATAAAAGATGAGATGCCAGAGGAAGGAATGACTGTAATTGGATACGATGAGCTTTATTGCGACATTGGTGAGGCTGAGTTCTGTTCTTGTTTAAATGCTCTAATATTTGTTGGTAGCCGAGGAGATGATTGTAACATTACGCATTGGATGCCTTTTCCGACACCACCAAAGAAGTTAGAAAGGATAACGAAAAATGAGAGAAACAGCTAAAGAGGGCATTTTAAAATTTGATATCTCAGATATAGATGGAGAGTTGGCGTTTAAAAGGGCTGTGAAAGTAGATGACTATTGTGCGGCACTTTTAGACGTTGCAAATGAAGTTTTCAGACCACACAGAAAACACGGTTATTCCAGTAAAAAACTTCAAGATATTATTAATATCTCATATGATGATGATAAGAATCTTGTTTTGGATATGATTTCTCTCTTGGAAGACATGTTTTATGAAATAATGGAAGAAAATGATATAAATTTAGACAAGCTTTATTGATAGGAGTGTTGATGGACATAGTGGCGAATGGAATTATTGGAAAATGAAAACGTATTATTATTGATGATGAGGACTATGAAATAGTAAAAAATTTTAGATGGACATTAAAAAAAAGTTCGAATACGTTTTATGCTAAGTCATTTAATGGTGAGCACACAATACTTATGCATCGTCTTATATTGGGATTAAAATTTGGAGATAAGAGAGAAGTTGATCATATCAATAGAGATGGTATTGACAATAGGAAATGTAATTTAAGAATAGTTAATAGAAATCAACAAAATCAAAATAGACGTGCTGTTAGAAATAGATGTAGCAAATATAGAGGTGTTTGTTTTGCAAAATGTGACTGTTGTAAATCTTTTAGGGCTGCGTTTAAAAAAGATGGTAAAACATTATGTGAAGTTATTTTTGCGACAGAAAAAATGGCTGCGTTATATTATGATTTAATTGCATATAAACATAATTCAAAATATAATTATTTAAACTTTAAAGATATAAAATATTATGAAATTAAAAACATTATAAGCGATGAGATTAAAAAACAGGCGGAAAGAAGCGAGATCATAAGAAAAAACAAAGGTAAGGGTAATGAAAATAATATTGGGAAAAAGCTTGTAAGTTATACTAAATACACAGGTGTTGGATATCGTAAAGAAAGAAAAAAGCCCTGGTATGCATTTTGTTACATAGATGGCAAAAGGAAGAAACACATAGGGTCATATGCAACAGAGGCAGAGGCAGCTATGGCGTTTGATGAATATGTAATAAATAATAAAGTAGAGAAATATTTGCAACATTTGAATTGTGGGAGGTAATGTGAAATTTACAGAAAACGGAATGAGGCTACTGAGGCGAAGGTATTTGAGAAAAGACAATAATGGAAATGTTGTTGAAACACCAGAAGAGCTTTTGGACAGGGTGAGCAAATGTCTTTCGCATTCAGAAATTTTTTATGGCGGTAAAACTAAAAGAAAAAAATGGTATAATATTATTAAAAATTCTTTGAACAATATGGAAATAATGCCATCAACCCCCATTCTTTTTAATGCTAGAGATCCTGAAATAGAAAAACCAGGGGTACTGTATGCTTGTTTTTTTGTTCCAATGTCTGATTCTATTCAGGGTATTTATTCGTGCCTACACCTTTGTTCTTCTATTTTTAGCGCGGGTGGCGGCATAGGGACAGATGTGTCGTGTTTGCGTGAAAATGGGGCTGATATAGGTAATGGTAGGGGCGTTAGTACAGGACCAATATCATTTTTGAAAGTATTTGATGCTTCGTCTGATGCGATTTTACATGGGGGGGTCAGAAGGGCTGCCGCACTTGCATCGATGGATGTTTCACATCCAGACATAGAGCATTTTTTGCGTGTTAAAGGGGAAAACTTACAAGAAATTAATAGACTTTTGGCAATTGTTAATTCTTCTAAAGATGGCATATTGAAAAAATATATTCAAGCTGAAATTTCTAAGTTGCAGCAACTTAGTCATTTTAATCTTTCTGTTAAGATCACAGATAAGTTTATGGATGCTGTAAGAAATAATAAAGATTGGGAATTAATTTCTCCACATACGGGAAGCGTTGTTAAAACAATTTCTGCCGCGAAATTATTTAACGACATTTGTAGGTGTGCACATAATTCTGCAGAACCTGGGGTTATTTTTATAGATGAAATTAATAGGCATAACCCAATGCCAAACATTGGACCAATTAATGGAACCAATGCTTGTTCTGAGGTTCCGCTTCATGATTATAATGCATGTAATTTGATATCTGTTAATTTAAATAAGTGCTTAGCTAACGAGGAGTTTTCTTTTGATGAACTGAAAAGAATCAGTAGGATAGCGCTTCGTTGCGGAGAAAATGTAATAGATGTTTCTTCATATCTTGATGAAAAGATAGAGAATATTGTTAAAAATAGTCGTGGGATTGGCGTTGGCGTTACTGGTTTTGCAGACGTTCTTGTAAGGCTTGGAATACCTTACGATAGCAAAAGAGCTAGAGATTTTGTTCGTAAAATAACAAAGGTATTAACAGACTCATGTCGTGAAGAGTCAAAAGAGCTTGCAAAAGAAAGAGGTGTTTTTAATAATTATAAAGGATCTCTAATGGAAAAAAAGGGATTTGTTGTTAGAAATGCATTTGTCAGCGCTCTGCAGCCTACAGGATCTACTGCGATACTCGCTGGGGCATCTCAGTCAATAGAGCCATACTTTTCATTGTTTTACACTAGAAATACTCACGAAGGCGATGTGTATGTTGAGCTTAATGAAATTTTTATTGATAAACTTAAAAAAATGAATATTGATACAGAATGTGTTGTTAATGAGCTAAAGAAAGGTAAGCAGCTTTGTGATATTGATATTATCCCAGATGAAATAAAAAGAGTTTTTGTTACATCTCATTTAATTTCAGCAGAGGGACATGTCAGAATGCAAGCTGCGGCTCAAGAAAATATAGATTTAAGCATTTCTAAAACTGTTAATTTACCATCTAATGCAACAGTAAACGATGTAAAAAATGTTTATCTGTTAGCAGAAAAACTCGGTTGTAAGGGGTGTACTGTATATAGGGATGGCTCAAGAGAGGGTGTTTTGCATTCTGTAGTCGAGAAAGAAGAGAGCGATGGTAATGAAGAGTTGCGAGACTTTTTGTATAATAAATTTGTCAAAGAGGGGCTTACGGCTAAAGAGATAGCCGACATTCTTGATGTTTCTGAATCACAAGTTTTTTCAAAGCTTAAAAGGTTTTGTATTAAGAAAAGTGATAAAAACACTACAATTTCTGCCAAAAAAATAAAACTTACTCAATCACTAAAGGAAATTATAATAGCGAATCTTCTTGTTGGTAATTCTAAAATAAACACTGTTGAGAGTCAGTCGTCTTATAGACAAGTAAGTGATCACTGTGTTTATACTAAGAATATTCGCAAAAAATTCTTGGACAACGGCATAAACTGTTCTGAGATTATGACAATTGTGACAGATAAAATATATTATTATTTTGACACTGTATTCAATAGTAATATTTATAATTTACCAGCAGATAATGATGTGGTAGATAAGTTAAGCAGCGACGAGATTGATACGTTATTGACAAGAACTTTTGTTAGACACCTTTTTCTTGTTGGCGGAGTTCGTACAGGAAGAGGTGGAATTAAGTTTTGTTCTAAACACGGAAACTATAATAACTTAAAGAAAATTATGCAGCTTGTTGAGAAGGAGCTCGGTGTAGAATTCAGCTATAAGCAAAAGGAAAACAACAATGGAATTGTTTATATTCCTAAGAGGTGTGCGGAAGACTTTTATAATTTTATAGAGTCTGGAGAGCAAATCAATAAGATTAATTCAATACAAAGCAAGGCTACTTGTCCAGAATGTGGTGGTATGCTTAATTTTTGTGAAGGCTGTAAGACATGCGCCTCCTGCGGCTGGTCTGCTTGTAGTATTGGCTGATAATGCAAATAAACGTATAATACAATAGGTGCTATGTTATTTATCATAATATAAGCACTATAAAGAGAGGAGAAAATATGTCTGATTTAGAACATTATGAAAAATTAAACGCAAAAGGTTTAACGCCAAAGGTGCGTGCAATCAATCCTAAGGCGGTTTCTGCTAGCGGACTTGGTGAATTTAGGCGCGATATTTCTGATGAAGAAATAAATCGTATTATTGAGGAAAATAGAATTGGACGCCTTGATTAATGCAAAAATACAATAAAGCAAAAATAGAAAAATTGGCAGATAGTGGCGAGTTAAAATATGAAGATGTAAGTGACATAGTAGAGTATTTAATTAATGCCAAGTCAAATAAAATTTATCAGACTATAGGGATATATGATAGAGATGATATAGCGCAAGAATTACGCATTAAATGTTTGAAAGTATTAAAGCGTTATTCATCTGACAAGGGAGACATTGAGAATTTTCTTGGCGTTTGTATTGACAATGCTCTTATTGATCTTGTTAGAAAACACACACTCAGGAAAAGCAACGTGTGTTTTTATTGTTTGTGTTATTCTAAAGGGGAATGCAAATATTATGACAACATAAAAGATTGTAAAAAATATAGTGATTTTCTTGCAAAGAAAAAGGAAAAGGAATCAATATCCTTGTTGCGTGGCAATTCGTCATTTGAATGGCGTAAGATAATAGATCAAGAAGATTCTTTTTCGCACGACTACGATATAGACGAACAAATTAAGATTGTACGCGATAATTTGAACGAGAGAAGCAAAAAGCTTTTTGATCTTATTATTGCAGGAAAAAGTATAAAGGAAGAAGAAAAGGTTATCTTATTTCAGGAGGTTAGGTATGTTGTTCGGAGATATGTGTGTTAATACATTTATTTGTTTGTCATGCGGTGAATCAATCGATGCTAACAATGTTGTTTACGAAAAGGTTGGTGATATCAAGGTACCTAAGGCTATCAAAGATAATGGAAAACTTTTCAAGATGATAGTTTGTCCGCATTGTATGTCTCCATACTTGGGATTTGTTCCATCAAAGTCGCATGACTCAATTCCTTTGTCATCAACGCCATCTATATCTACTGTTGATAACAATAATGGTGAGCAAAAGAAAGATGATTTCGCTAATTTTGCATATGGAAAAGATGGGAAAAAGAAAAGTGGGAAAACAAAAAATAAAGAGCAAAATAATGCTAAACCAGCACTAAGGAAAACTACAGAGTCTGTAAAGTGTATAGCTTGTGGGAAAGATATTGAAGTCGCAAGTGGGCACGGCGGTACTTTCGGGACTAAATGTGACGAATGTTTGAAAAAACTGCTTGGTGGAAAATGAAAAAAGATATTGAATATAAAATAAAAAGATACCTTTATGAGAATTATCAAGATAAGACAGACTCTCAGATGGCAGAAGAACTTGAGGTTGCAAGAAGCACTGTTGTAAGGTGGCGCAACACATTAGGTTTACAAAAAAGAAAAAAACAAAAGGGTGAAGAAACAGATATTTTAGAAAAATTTGAGGAAACATCTTCTGTAGACGTAAAGTCAATGACACAAAAACAGAAGAGAGAATATTTTTTAAAAAAATTGCGGAATAATCCTAGATACCAAATTACTAAGGGGCTTCTTACAGCAGAAGAGTTGAATTTTTATGAAGCTAAATACATAGAATATTCTACAAGTCCAGAAATAGAAACATTAACAGCGTATGAAGAAGACGATCTACATGAACTTACAATGACGCAAATCTCTAAAATGCGTATACAAAGAATGGAATATGATGAGGTTGCTAATGGTGATCCTGTTCCAGATGTATCTCGCAATACTAAGGATAAAGATGAGACTATATTAAAACTTAAAAAAAGTCTTGATCTTGAAAGATCTCAAAGACTAAGACGACAAGAAGATAGCGCTACAAATTTTATTAATCTTGTTAAAGAATTTAATAATGCAAAAATAAGAAATGTTGTTGGTAGAGAAGCTAATGCATTTAACGCATATGGAGATGAGTGCTTAAATAAAATGATAGAAGATGGCAATGCTTATGGTATTGAAGAAATAGATGTATCTAAATATTATGATGGAGGAAAGAATGGAGGAAGAAAAAAAGAAGAAGAATATAAAGAAAAAAAGGAAAAAGCAGAAAAGAAAAACTCCGAGGAAATTGAAAAAGATATGGGGGAAAAAGAGGCGCAAGAATAGTCAGATTGATAACATTAAAAAATCTAAGAAAAAAATAAAGATTATTTTACCTACAATTATTGTTGACACTAGGGAAAAATCGCCACATAAATATAAAAAAACAAAAGATAATAATGGTTACAAAATACAAAAGCTAGATGTTGGTGATTATTCACTCGAAGGATTTGAAGATTATGTTATTGTTGAGCGGAAGAATGGAATAGACGAGCTTGTCAATTGCTTTGGCAATGAGCGTGGAAGATTTATGAGAGAACTTGACAATCTTGCGGATGTCCCATATAGGTATATTGTTGTGGAAGAAAGCCTTGGGAGAGTGTTTGGAAAACGTAGATTTTCTAGAATGGCTCCAAAATGTTTTTTATCTAACGTTTTCTCTGTTATTGTTAAACGTGAAATTCCTGTTTTCTTTTGTAAGGATAGGTCTGAGGCTCATGCACATATTTATTGGCTGCTATATAAGGCATATAGTGTCTATATGGCAGAACAAGCAGAGATTAACAAAGATGTATAACGTTAGAGTATATTGTAAAAACAAGGCTTTAGGAGAATAATATGCCAATTATCACTCCAGATTTGTACTGGGCTCCTTCTTTAGATATAATGGATTTTGCAGATCCCCTTAAAGCTGGTGTGTCGATACAAAGTGACGACCCTATGGCAGAGATTGTTGCAATGTCTTTTCATAGCATTGGATGGTTTTCAAAATATATACTTGGCACAGAGCTTTGTGATTATCAAATTTGTTTTCAGAAGCTTATGTGGAGTAAAAAATATCCTTTGCTTATAGCCTCTCGTGGTGCGGCAAAAACATTTTCATTGGCATTATATTCTATTTCTAGAGGGCTTTTGTTACAGGGCAGTAAAATTATAATTGTTTCTGCATCTTTTAGACAGGCTAAGCGTGTTTTTGAGGAAATAGAGGCAATTTATAGGCGGGCTCCATTGCTGAGAGCTGCTGCAGGTTCAGCACCAAAAAGATCTGTTGATCATTGTTTGTTTAGGATAGGCGACAGTGTTATTAAGGCACTCCCCCTTGGTGATGGTAGCAAGATTCGTGGTGAGCGTGCTTCTACTGTTCTAGTCGATGAGGTAGATTCTGTTGATCAAGAAGTTTTTAATGTTGTTGTTAGGGGTTTTGGAGCTACACAATTAGATCCAATATCTAAGCTTAAAGAATCATATAGAAACATTAATAGTTCAAAGCAGCCTAATGTTGGGAACCAAATTATTATTAGTGGAACTGCCGGATTTCAAGATGGTAATTTTCATCAGATGTATAGACAATATTTAAAAATTATAAATTGTCAGGCTCAAGATTATGGATATAATCTTGCAGATGAGTTGGGTGAGAATTATGGCGATACATTTATTGATTATCGTAACTATGGACTTATGATATTGCCATGGCAAAAAATACCAGAGGGTATTCTTGATCGCGACTTGATTTCTAATGCTAAAATTACAATGTCTTCGATGTTATTTAATATGGAATATAATTGTATATTTGCAGATGTTTCTCGTGGATTTTTCTCTCATAAAGCCATAGATGGTGCTACAGCGAAGGGAATGGATGGCTTTACAGTTCAAGTAAAAGGCAAAGAAGATAGAGAATATGTTATGGGTGTTGACCCAGCTAGGACTGGAGATGCATTTGCCATTGTCGTCTTGGAAATTGGTAAGCCTCACAAGGTTGTTTATATAAAAACACTTTTGGATACTAAATTTTCTGAAAGTGTAAAGGTTATAAGGCGTATATTAGCAAAATTTAATGTGATTAGAATAGCTATGGATGCTGGTGGCGGTGGACTTACAGTCGAGGAAATGCTTGAGAATCCAGAATATTTTGTAAATGATCAAAAGCCAATCTTTGATATTGAAACAGAAAAGAAAACAAGGGATGGTGAATATATATTAAATGTTGTTAATTTTACGTCAAAGTGGATTGAGGAAGCTAATTTCTTGCTACAAAAGAATATAGAAGACTGCAGCATAATGTTTCCAAGTCGTGTGGTAAAAAGTGAAGCATATAAAGATGATAAAACTTCTGAGTTGATAGATGATACATATGAAGAAGTGAATGAGTGCAAAAGGGAAATGTATCAGATATCTGTAACGCAAACTAAAAATGGCAATAGACATTTTGATATAGACCCAACACTTGAGGCAAAAAAGAAAAAGGTGAAGCCAAGAAAAGATAGATATTCTGCATTATTGTTGGCAAATTATTTTGCAAATGAAATCATTGAAGAAAAAGCTGGGAGAAAAACTTCTAAAGACAGAATATTACAGCAATGGGATGATTTTAATGGCGGATGGGTAGACCAAATAGAATAAACGTATAATAATATAGAAATTATCTAATGGAGAAACCTATGTCTGAAAATAAATATAATAAAGATAAATCAATAGCAACATGGAACGATCTTGTTACTGATGAGTTTAATGAGAACGAAATCTGTGTAAACGACTATTATAATGATGCTACCTATAGAACATTTGCTGGCAATCGAATAGATCTTACGTCACATAGGTCAGCCTTTTCCAATAGAAATGGCAATAATACCATTATAGAAAAAATTTCGCAATGCAGAAAAGCCTATGAAAATATTGGTCTAATAGGAAATGTTGTTGATATTATGACAGATTTTGCACTTGAGGGTTTTCAGATAACACATGAGATAGAGTCTGCAGAAAGGCTTTTTAATAGGTGGGCAGAAAAGGTTGATTTGTATTCTGCAGTGGAGGAAATATTGCGAGGCATATTCAGAGATGGAAATGTTCCCATTGTTACATATAATGCCAAAATAAAAGATGAAGACATTAGTAATTTAAAAAATGTTGTTAATAAAGCTGCTGGTAGCGTATTAATGGATAGTACAGTAAATGTTGGAGAAATACCTTATAAATTTTCGATTCTTGATGTAATGTCAATGCAAGAAGTTGGCGCTGACCTTTTTGGTAATAATCAATATAGATATATGTTTGATCAAACTATTATAAAAAATACTTTAAATTCTGATAATAAAGAAACAAAAGAGTTGTTAGAAACTCTAAGAGAAGGGCTGTCTACAAAAGATTGGGAAAATTTTAAAAAAAGTGGGGCATATCCATTAGATTCTTATAATCTTGAAATATTGTATTATAAAAAAGACTCTTTTGATTCTTGGGCAAATCCGATGTTGTGGCGTATTGTTGATGATCTTAAGTTTAAAAAGACATTGCGTAATATGGATATTTCTGTTGCTGAATCTATTACAAATACCATTAGTATATTTAAACTTGGCAATGCATCTGAGGGGATGATACCATCTGCTACTCGTCTTCAAAAGTTTGCTTCATTATTAAAGAATCCTTCAAAATCTAAGCAAATAGTGTGGGATGATTTAGTTACTGTTGAAAGCGACGACAAAGAAGTTGGGAAAGTTTTGGGAGAAGCAAAATATAAACAAGTTAATAATGATATTCTTGCTGGACTTGGCATTTCTGAGGTTTTAATAGGCGGAGATGGGGGGAATTATTCAAATTCATTTTTGAGCTGTAGAACACTCCTTGAGCGACTTGAAACAGGAAGAAACAAAGTTTTGCGATGGGTTAGGAAGCAATTGGCTGCAGCCGCCGTAGGAGTTGGTATTAAACGTATGCCAATTGTAAAGTTTGCTAATATGTCGCTTAGAGATGAAACGGCAGAAAAGAAGATGCTTCTTGAGTTACTTGATAGAAATATTATTTCTTACAAAACACTGCTTGAACGTTTTGGCGAAGATTTTAATGTTGAAGTTAAAAGAATGCGTAGAGAAGACACGCTTCGCAAGAAGTTTGCTGAAAAATATCCTCACACATTAAGAAAGGTGGGCAAATTTGGACCACAAATACAACAGAGCCCTATAGAATATCCGAATAGTGGAGAAGATGACAATAAGAATGGTGGCTTTCCAACCGCGCAAGGCCCCCAAGGAGACAAGGGGGGTAGACCTGGAGATGATGGCGGCAAACAAGATGTTGTCCGCGATACGAATCCGAAAGGTATGTCGTGGAGAGAGTTGTTACCATACGCTATTAAAGCCTATGAAAAAATAGAAAAAATTTCTAAAAATGAAGATGTTGCATTTAAAATGTTCAAAAGTTTGAGTGTTGAAAAAATTATAAATTTTGACATAAACACAGCTATAGATATGCTTTACACAGAAGCGCCAGCCAAGCTTGATAGGTGTGTTGATGAAGTATATGCTAAACTTGTAAAAAAATATAAAGACAAGACAGGAAATGCTCCAGGCAAGAAAAAAAAGAAAGAGCTAAAAAGTTCGGCTTGGGCAATTTGCAAAGAGCGTATGGATGAGTAATTACAATAACCGTATAATATAATGAGGTAATTTTTATATGGAGAATTTTATTACATTAATTTTTAGCGAGTATGGCGCAATAGCTGCTACAGCGTTGGTTTTTATAAGTTTATGTTGGTTTCTTTTGAAGCATATATTAGATGATCATAAAGAAGATAGGGGAAAGTGGCTTGAAATAGTTAATAAGCAAAATTGTATTATTGGTAATCATATTGATCATTTAACAAAATCAACGAATAGCTTAACCATAAACCTAAAGAGGCACGATGACAGAACGGCAATGTTATCTAAGCAGATTGTTGATGCTATCAATAGTCAAACAGAAATTATGAAAGCATGGAGGAAATAAAATGATTAGTAAGTATATCAAAGAGCGTATTGATGCTGATGCAGAAAAAACACAAGAAAATGAAAATAAAAAAACTGAAGCGCAAGTAAAAGAACAAACAAAATTGTATTCTGTTGAGCAAATAGAGTTAAGGCTTGAGAATAATGAACAAGAAGGATGGGCTTGGATTACTGTTCATAGGGCTCATGAAACTAATGATATGTATGTTATTGTTGATGGTATGCACACAAAGGAGCAGTGGGCTGATATTGCGAATGCCATTAGGAAGCTAAGCAATGAATAATAAATATCATAAAACGCGATTAGTTGCAAAAGCGCGTATTTGCGACATTGATGATAAGGCAAAAGCTGCTATAGCTGAAGATGTTAAAAATAACGTTGCGAGTAGCAACGATGATATATATGTTGGTGCGCAACAAGACTTGATAGTTGTTGAGTCTGTTCTTGTATCAACAGGGATAAATAAGAATGATGATGTCTTTTTGCCACAAGAACTTGCATCTGTGCATGGAACTGGACGACACAAGCCAGTTAATCTAGAACACAATGATGAACAGATAGTTGGGCATATGATTGAATCATTCCCTACTGATAAAGAAGGAAATAGGATAGGTAATGACGTTATAGATGATCCGGAGAAAATACCCGCATCTTTTGATTTGACTAATAGGGCAGTTGTTTATGCATATGTATTTCCACAATTAGCACACGATATTAGGGAGAAGGCATCAAGCAACGAACTTTTTGTGTCAGTCGAGGTATGGTATAAAGGCTACGATTATCTCGTTGGTGACTCTATTGTTAGGCGCAATGAGAGCACAGCCATGGTGTTTGATCCGGTGTTACGTATTAATGGTGGTACTGGATTTGTAGATGGGGCAAAAGTCGGTAGAGCATTAAGGGGAATGCTTATAGCTGGCGTTGGTCTTGTCAAGAATCCTGCCAATGAGGAAAGCGTCATTAAGTCTGTATCACATGAACCTGAAGAAAAAAATAAGGAGGTTAATGCATCTGATTTAATTGATGAATTCCGAATGGGTTATTTTAATTCCGAGGAGGTTGACATGGGAAAATCTAAAGCTGGGAAAGAAGAAGAAAAGAAAACTACCAGCACGACCGCACAATCTGAGGAAACCACAGAAGATCTTGACAAGCAAGAGGAGGGCGTCACTGGAAAAGCTGAAAATTCTGATACCTCTACGGATTCTATTGAATCTAAAGAGACTGAAGAAGAGACGGTTGAATCCAAAGAGGAAGACGTAGAAGACACAGACAAAAACAGTGCTACAGCCAAAGAAAGTGACATTGAGGGTCAAGAAAATGCTGAAACATCTGAAGAGGGTGAATCTGAAAACGAAGAAGATCCTGAGAAATCAGAATCGGCAGAAGATGGCGAAACAGATAGTGTTGAAGAGTCGGAAGATTCTTCGAAAGATGAAATTTCTAAACTTAAAAGTGAAATTAACGAACTTAAAAAGTCAATTGAAAGCAAAAACAAAGAATTTGAAGAAGTTGTTGCTGATCTTAAAGAGATGAGGGCGAATAAAATACGTGAAGAGCGTATAGTTGAAGCTACCGAAAAGTTGATGGTTGAAAAAGCAAATGCTGAAAAGCTTGTTGATAAAACTATTGATATGGATGCTGAAAACTTCACTTCTTATCTTAACGATCTTTTTGAAATGTTTGGTAATAAAACAACGGCTTCTACAGAGACAAATTCTGAAGACAGCGAAGAGGAAAAACAAGAGGATGACACTGAGATTGATAAAGTTATAGATAAGGCTGTTGAGAATGCTGAAAAAGATGACAAAGATAAGGTTGATTTCAAAAATAGCGTAGATAAAGACGACTTAGTGGCTAAATTTCAAAAAGCCGTAAGTAAATTTGCGCCTAACAAACAAGAAGACAAGGAGGAATAATATGGCACTTAAAGGTGAAAGACAGATTTTTGCTGAAACCGCAAAGTATCGCCTTGATGAAATCAAGGAAAGGGGCTATTTTCTTATGCTTGATAGCTCTAATGAAGGATACGCCAAGGTAGCTGACACAAATATCTCTGCTACAGCTAATATGCTTGGCTGTTTGCTGCATGATATGATTGCAGACAATAGTGATTCTTGTCCTGCTAACCATCAAAAGGCATTTGAAGTATGGAAAGGTGGCAAGGTTCCTATTCTTGAGGCTGGTCGTATTAAGACCGATGTAACTCACGGCACAATCGCCGTTGATGATAAAGCGTATGTCAATCAGAGCGGTGTTCTTGTTAATGCTGCATCTGGTGATGGATATGTGTATAAAGAGGTCGGAGTTTTCGAAAGCACTGCAGACTCTGACGGTTATGTTGATGTGCGATTCGATTGTAGAAAGTAGAAGGGGGTAATAAATGAAAATTTTGAATAAAAAAGCATTCCAGATGGATGACGAACACAAAGAACTCCTTCGCCAGACTGCTTCGAACGATCCTGAGGTACAGGCGAAGTATCGACAAGCACTTGCTCAAACATTGGATGGTGCTTTTAAGTCTGCAGTTCTTGAGGAAGACACTCTTGAAGGTATTTTTGATAGGGTTATGGTTCCAGTTGGTGGAGACACAAGGTTTCCTATTCATTTTCTTGAACCAGGAGACGAAGAAGATCATGTAGCTTTTGTTATGCCTAAAGAGGGCGCGATGCCTTTGCGCATGATCGAAGGCGATGAGATTTATGTTTCGACGTATGTTCTCGGTAATACTATTAATTGGCCTATCCGTTATGCTCGCGATGCGCGCTGGGATGTTGTTGCCGATGCAATGGATGTTTTTTACTATGGTTTTACACGCAAAATGAATGACGACGGATGGAAGACAATTATTACTTCTGCTGTAGAAAATGGTGCTGTTACTGATAGCGATGCGGCAGATGGAACTCTTACGAAAAAGCTTTTCACTAATCTTCAGATTGGTATAAAGCGACTCACTGGTGGACGTAGGAGTAAGGTAACAGATGTTTATCTTTCTCCAGAGGCACTCGCTGACATTCGTAATTGGGGACCAACAGTAGTTGATGAAGCCACTCGTCGTCAAATTTTCCAGGGCGAACAATCTCTTCCTGCTATTTTTGGTGTAAATCTTCATGAACATCTTGAACTTGGTGAAGGCCAGCGACTCCAGACATACATTGAGTCTTCAGATGGTCCTGATAAGAGCTCTTGGTTTACGAGCGACAAAGAATTTTGTATTGCTCTTGACTTAAGTTCAAAGCCCAACTATCCTTTCAAGATGCCTATCCGCGAAGAGCTTGGTGTATTTGATGACCAAACGATGCATAAGACAGCGCGCATGGGGGTGTATGGTTGGATGGAGCTTGGATTTGCAGTTCTTGATCAAAGATACGGTATGATAGGTACATTTTAAGATTCATAAGCTGTTATTAATACAGCATTTATAAGTTAATTTTTTGAGAGGGGTTTTAAAACCCCTCTCATTTTTTTTTCTCTCTGTTTATGATTCGAAAAGTGGTAGGAGTTAGGTTAATGAATATAAAATGTAGCAATAAAAAACTGCCAACATAGTTAGGAAAAGAAAATTTTGAAACCGTATAATTATATAGAGTAAGTTTATTATTGCATATCTTTTTTTTTATTTTTTCACATTGGAGGTTTAAAATGGCAAATTATTACAAATATGGTGGAACTGGACGCGGTATTGCTCTTGATTCTGATGGGAAACTTTTACTCAATGCCGATCCATCTGCAAATGGTAATGCATTTGAATATGGAACTACCGGAAGAAAAATTAAAGTAGATTCAGACGGTAAGCTTTTAGTAGACATTGAGGGCGTTAGTACAGACGGGGAGCTGGAAACTGCATCTGGACTCTTGGACACAAGGATTTCGACACTCGAAAGTAATAAGTATACAGCAGTCCTTGCGTCTGGTGACTGGGCGGCATCTGGCACACTTTATTCTCAGACAGTAAACCATGCGCTCAACGATCAGCTTGTTGCGGTACAATTTTATGATCCGACCACATATGAAAACAAGACTGTTGATCATTATGTGTTACAAGATGCTAATAATGTAGAGGTGCTTGCTTCTGGTACAGATGCCCTTGGTATTATAATTATTAGATAATTGTTTTAGAAAGGATTTATTATGGGAAACATTTTTGATTATGGGCCAACTGGAAGAGGATACACAGTAGACTCTGAAGGAAGGCTGGAAATGAATGCAAATGCGTCTGCTAGTGGGTACCCGCTTGCATATGGGGCGACTGGCAGAGTTTTGGCCGTAGATGGCAATGGTAAGATTTTGGCAAATATTACAGACGACTATAGGGACACACTTATCAATGCTGTAGACGAGACTTTTGCAAGTGGCGCTCCGTATGCTGAGATGAAAGGGGCAATTGTCCCATTTAAGGGCAACGTTTATGCTGCAGCAGCCTCTCCTTATGGTGGAGCAAGTGATGATAAAGTGTATAAGTTGTCATTAGACTCAAGTGGTGTGTGGAAGCCATCTCTTGTTTTTCAAGCTGGTTCTGGCGGTTGTGTTCCAGGTTTGGCGGCAGTTGGCGAACGGCTTTATGCTTGTGGTGGACAATTGAGTCCATCTGGTATTGTTTGGTACACAGAGGATGGTGAAAATTGGGATGTTTTGGGACATATGCCACATGAGCCAGGGGCGAATCAGCAGCCAAGAACACTATTAGATATGTGCGAATTTAATGGTGAGCTTGTTGTTTCTACAGCGAACAACGTATATGTTGGTCCGCAGCCTGTATATAGATGGAACGAAACAGATGAAGAGTTTCAAGTATTAACTTATGCTTATACGCACGCCGGACTTTGGGGTTGGACATGGCTGTGTGAAGCTGCTGATGGAAAATTGTTTATTGCCGCTGACAAATGTCAGACTATAAGTATTTATGATGGGGCTATTGTTAAAACGAAAAATTTGCCAGCTCAGGCTGGTTCACAGGCTATAGAATATAATGGCAACATATATTTGATTGCAGATAAAATTTACAGAATTTCAGATGTTGATGGTATAGAATACAATGTAGATTTTGAGCTTGATAGTAGTTTTAAGTTTGGGTCTTATGCACAATATGCAAAACCTGCCTTAGTACATAATGGAAAACTTTGGGTGTCAGCGCAAGGTATGCTTTTCTGCAAAGACAACGATGAGTGGCTAACTGTCAATACAGCATTAAGCGGAGAGCTTGGGTATTGTAGGCGAATGTATGAAAAAGATGGCAAGATTTATGCATTTTATAAAGCTGGCTATTTAGAATTTGAAGATAATTTGCTTTCTCCAGGAGTTCCACAGCACAATAGTTCAATCGTTCAGCACAATGATTATATTCCACAAATCCTCGATTATCTTGGTGTAAGAAGTCAGTATCAATCAGAGAATTATTATACTAAGCAAGAAAGCTATAATATAGACGCGAACAATAAGTCTTATATGATTAATAGTAAACTTAAACGTTCTCCTGAATTTAGTGATTCTGGTGTCCTTTCTTCTGATGATACTATTCGTTCTGCAATACAAAAGTTGGATGGACACGTTTCTTCTGGTGTTGGCAAATATAATACAGTGCTTGCTTCTGGGGATTGGGTTGCCTCTGGTGTACTTTATTCGCAGACTGTGACTCACAATCTTGGCGATCGTTTTGTAACTGTCCAATATTATGATCCGACATCATATGTTAGTGTAGATGTTGACCATCATGTATTGACAGATGCTAACAATGTAGAAGTTCTTGCTTCTGGCACAGATGCTCTTGGTGTTATTGTAACTAGGTAGTAGTATTAAATAATAGGCATTTTTAAGGCTTTATTATGGGGCAGATAATTCTGCCCCATTTTTATACAATAAGTCGTATAATTATATAGAAAGAGTGCTGTTTATTTTATAATATGTTCAAATTATGTTGTATTATTAAACATTTTGTATATTAATTATTTTATTTTAGGAGGTTGTAATGCAATTAAATTATGAAAGTGCTAATGCTTCTTGTAGTGGTTTTATTTCTAATCTTAATGGTGGAGCTATTTCTTTTCATGACAGCGGTGATTCTGAGATTATAAATTGTGCAATGAATACGCCCGCTTTTGATAATCCTGTCAGTGGTGTTTCTGCAATGTCTACATCTAGCACCGTACAAGATGTCTCTACTGGGTCTGGTGTTATTGATCATGCACATTTTTTACAAGCAGACGATAGCATTTATTCTCAAATGACGTGTGCAACTAGCGGTGCAGAATTTAATTTTAGCACATTAGAATTTGACGAAGGTGAGACGCTTGTCATTGATAGTTTGTCTGTTGGATGGACTGCAACTACATTGACATAAAAATTTATTTAAAGATCAACAAACTTTTTTATTTAAAAAGCGCAATTTATTTTTAATGGAAGGTTGATTATGATAAAAAATATTAAGCCAAAAATTTGTGCGACAATCTTTGTGAAAGATAAAAAGACAGGCTTAATCAAGTGCGATATTGGAAATAAAACAAAACTATTAACAATAGATGAGGCCAGAAAAATAATGGCTAAAAGGATATAAGTTATGGCGCAAAAATTGGTGTCTTTATCGAGTCGTACTGATTTAGAAGAAGAAGAGAAGAATAAGACGCGCTATGTGGTTGCACACAACGGGCGCGACATTTATCATGCGGTAGAACTTTTTCCTGATCTTCAAGTTGCGACAGGACAGAAATATCTTGAAGTATTTGATACGAAAGAAGATGCATATTCTGTTTTTAATGAAAAAATAATGTTTGCTACCGACATTAAAGAAGCAGAAGAAGCTGAAATAGAGTTAAATAACACTAAAAAATAATTGTAATTATATTATAATTATTATTTAAAGAGGATAACAGATGGCAAATTTTATATCTAAATGGAAAGTTATTCCTGGCGATTTGTCTATTTCTTTACCTCTTGTAAATGGTGGAACATATAATTTTGTTGTTAATTATGGAGACGCAAGTGGTGACTATACTGTTACATCATATAATGATGTTGACGCTACACATGAATATGCTGCTTCTGGTGAGTATACTGTTACAGTAAGCGGAACTATTGAAGGCTGGTCCTTTAATGATGGTGGAGATAAAGATAAGATAGTTGAAATAAGTCAATGGGGTGATCTTAGTTTTGGATCTACAGATGGTCAATTTTATGGCTGTGGCAACTTAGATATAACAGCAACTGATGCCCCTGATTTGTCTAATACAACTAGTTTACGTTATTGTTTTCGTGATTGCTCTTCGCTTACTTCTTTAGATGTAAGCAGTTGGGACACATCAAGTGTAACAACTTTAAGTCGTTGTTTTAATGGTTGTTCTTCACTTACTTCTTTAGATGTAAGTGCTTGGGACGTATCAAGTGTAACAATTTTATATTCTTGTTTTCATGGTTGTTCTTCGCTTACTTCTTTAGATGTAAGCGGTTGGGATACGTCAAGTGCAACAAATTTAAGAAATTGTTTTTATGATTGTTCTTCACTTACTTCTTTAGATGTAAGCAGTTGGGATACATCAGGTGTAGAAAGTTTACAAGAATGTTTTTATAATTGTTCTTCGCTTACTTCTTTAGATGTAAGTTCTTGGGATGTATCAAGTGTAACAACCCCATATGCTTGTTTTCGTGATTGCTCTTCACTTACTTCTTTAGATGTAAGCAGTTGGGACACATCAAGTTTAACAAGTTTACGTTATTGTTTTGAAGATTGTTCTTCACTCTCAGGATTAGAAATTCATAATTGGGATGTATCTAGTGTAACAACAGCAACAAACTTTCTTAATGGAGCAAATAGCGCCCTTACAACATATGAATACGATCAAATATTAATTAATTGGTCAGAGCAATCTTTAAATAATAATGTTTCAATCCACTTCGGAGATGCACAATATGATTTAGGAGAACCTGAAAGTGCACATAATGTTTTAACAGATACATACGAGTGGACGATAGTAGACGGTGGAGATACAGGAAGTTATTTTTATGTTGTTGATGCGGAAATTGTCGCAGATAGTCCATTTATAGAATCTATATTAAATAGAGGTACAGATAGACATATAGATGCTGAAATTACAGTAGACAATCCATTTATAGAGTCTGTACTTAGAAGAAGTGTGTCCAGACATATAGATGCTGAAATTACAGTAGACAATCCATTTATGGAATCCACATTGAGTAGAAGTAAACATCTCGATGCTGAAATTACAGTAGACAATCCATTTATGGAATCCACATTGAGTAGAAGTAAACATCTCGATGCTGAAATTACAG
>Ga0180433_10000395_pt1 | contig 74121 bp, 74 predicted proteins | sample SS_ome_8_FD_132980 | JGI IMG/M metagenome (GOLD analysis project Ga0180433, IMG submission 132980) | Hypersaline lake sediment archaeal communities from the Salton Sea, California, USA - SS_1_D_1 metaG | ecosystem: Environmental > Aquatic > Non-marine Saline and Alkaline > Hypersaline >...
AATAACACCATTATCTATTGTGATGTCCATCACAACACCAATAGCGGAGCAGGAGCAGACGGTATCGGTCTTGTTGGTTCCCTATGGAACACCATAAAATACTGTACATTCCACCATAATGATTGGGGAGGGTGTGTCACTGCCTCAGGATTAAATAATCGTTTCGAATGGTGCCGATTCTATGAAAATGCCAATGATGGATTTTATACTGAAGGGGGGAGTAATACAAATGTTATAGAAAATTGTGATGTTTACGCGAATGGCCAAGATGGTATAAGCTTAAAAGCCGGTTGTGTCGCTAATTTTATTACTTCGTGTAATGTCTTTGATAATGTCGATGATGGCATCCAAATCCTTGGATCTTCTGAGAATCAAATCGGTTATAATAACATCTTTGGTAATGATCAAGCTGGCATCTACCTCGACAATGCTCCACTGTTTGATAATGTAATTTATCAAAACAATATCGAATATAACGATCTATACGAAGCATATGCTGATTCCATTGGCTTTCAATGGGACACAGGAATAGGGCACCCCTTATTGCCATGGGAAACTGGTAATTACTGGGGTGACTTTGATGTAGGGAACCATCACCTTGAGGTCGTAACCATTGGATTAGTAACCTATTATGACGTGTACGAAGTTTCACCATTAAGCGATGGTACGAAGGTCTATGATAGATACCCAGAAAACGATGCAAGACACGGGTCAACAGAACGGTTTTATCAACGGAATTTTATTCAAGTTGACGATGATGCCGATCCATCCTGGTATGATTATTATCATGTAGAGACCATAACCGAAGCGATATCGCATGTGACAACCGATGGAACAATCTACATCTATAACGGTATATATGACGAACAATGCACTATAAATAAGATGGGCATAACCATATTTGGAGAAAGTAGGGAAAATGTTATCATTGATGGTGAAGGGGCTAGAAACGGCATACAAATTGCTAGAGAAGACACGACAATCACCTCGTTGACGGTAAGGAACGGCAATCCGTGTGGCATATCGATAGCTGGTAAAGATGATGTTACCATCACAGACTGTGACATCACCTCAACTGGAAGTGCCCATTATGGCCTCTATATTTATGCTGGTTCAGAGCGTGCTCTCATCTCAGACTGCGACATCTCTACAACTGATAAAGGAAATGAATATGGCATATTTATTTGGAACACTGGTGGCTCTGGTCCTCAAGATAACGTAATCACAAACTGTAAAATCTACAACCATGGCGAACATGGCATCTTCCTCGATGAGATCGATGCGGCAGAGCCAAATGAGATCGCAGACTGTGAAATTTATGCAAATGGCGACTCTGGCATCTACTTTGATGACAATTCTGATAACAACAAGATTTTTAATTGTGAAATATACAACAATGACAATTACGGACTCATGTTAGACGGGCATTCTGATGCAAATGACATCGCGAACTGTACTTTCTATGATAACGGCATCTCTGGCATATACGTCAAATATTCACATGGCAACACCTTTACAAATTGTGAGTGTTACAACGATGGTGGAACGGATCAAGAGTACGGCGTCCGTCTCGAGGACGATGCGATCGGCAATGAGTTTACAGATTGTAAAATGTATCTAAATAACCAGCATGGCGTCTATATCTATGATAATTCGGATCTAAATGAGATTACAAATTGTGACATATACTCAAACGCTGATAATGGCATACATATCCAAAACAACGCCAACCAAAACAAAATTATAAATTGTCAGATATATGACAACGATAACTACGGTGTTTATATTTATGAGACGGCAGATGCAAACAGGATTCAAGGCTGTGATATCTACAATAACTACTATGGCACCTGCCTCGAATGGAATGCAGATGGAAACATCATTACAGGGAATATGCTTTCGAAAAACTGGTGCGGCATCTTCATAATTGATGATGCAGATGGGAACACCATCACAAACTGTGAAATCAGTGATAATAACTATGGCATTAACATCAACGATTCTACATGCAACTCTAATGAGATATATTACAATAATTTCAAAAATTGTACACCACGAGACGAGGGCACCAACCAATGGGATAGTGACGACTATCTCACAGGAGGAAACCACTGGGACGAGTATGACGAAGGATGGGAAGGCGCCTATGACTTTTATACGGGATTTGATCAAAATATCCTTGGAAGCGACGGCAAGGTCGACACGCCCTACAACATCTCCGGCAAGATTCCTGAAAACCAAGATCGATGGCCTCTGGGAGGAGGGCGGTATAACGTGCGACCATACTATATCGATTATTGGAATCCATATGGTGAATCGATTATCTTGGTAAAAATGAACTTGAAAAGTCAAAGAGAACATCCCCTTTATCTTTATTATGGGTATGATCAACCATTGACAGATATCCACAATCACACGATAGATGAGGTGTCTGCATTTTTTGATGATTTTGAAAATCCACCAGGACCTTCACCCCCATACAACATAGAAACCAACTGGGACCTCTCACCTACAAGTGGCGATATAAACAACAATATCACAGATGGCTGCCTTAAGTTGACCACAAAGGAATTTATCATGACCAAAGATTTTTCCATTTCACCCATTGCTGACCCAAGCGAAGGGCAGCCGCCATCCATAACAGCAAATGAGTCTTCATACAGTGTTGAAGCACGGATGAAAGTAAACGAGGGGCAGGGAAATATGATGGTGCTTGGGAACTATCTTTATGAAGAAACGACTTTCCCCTTCTTTTCCATAAGGGAACGAAGGCAATGGTATGTGATTTCAGCAAACAGCACCCCAAATACGAATCTAACAATCTACAAACGCAACTATTACAAGCCTTATTGGCTTCCTCCCTCCGACGATGATGCTTGGCTCTTAACAGAAGAACCAACAATTGACGTAACCGACTGGCTACGAATGAAAACATTCCTTTATACGGGAAAGATTTGGTACAAACCGGACACGGGAGACCCGCATAAAGACCACATTTCCCGCATAACTGCCTATCTATACCACTATGATACTTTTGCAGATGTGGGAGACATCTCCGGCATCGATACCTACTGGTACGAAACGGGAGCTGATGGAGAACCTGTCGAAAATGCCGTAGGTGAGCCATACATGGAGGGGGAAATTGGTCTTGGCTGTGGCCTTATGTCATCAGAAGACGGAGAGTGTATTGTTGACTGGATACGGGTACTAAAAACCCCAGCGGTTCTACCAACAATCACAATTGGGTCACCAGAATCTGCCGAGTATGGGTGGGGAGATACCGACGGCATACAAGCAACAAACATTCTTACCTTTAATCCGTTCACACCAGGCCCTGTGCTTCGTGATTATAATTATGGATCAGGACAGGCAGTATTTAGGGTAAATTTGCCTGCTGACGACTATGTCATTACGATTACAAGAGGAAATTATAGTGGAACCTGCGACGCTATGAATGCCACCATCCCTGGAGGAACCTTGCGGTTTCCAGAATCGGGAAAAGGAGAGTATGAAACAAAATGGTTGCCTGTACACCACAGTGGTGGAGATCTAGATATTGTTTTTCATGAGGCTGCAGAAGGAAAGACGTGGCTCGTAAACGCAATTATCGTAGAACGAGGGGGAAAGGGCATTAGAGTAGGGTTGGAGTAATAACCATGATGGATAACAAAGCACAAATGATGGTATTGGAATCAGTCATCTTTGCCATTACCATCCTCGTTGCACTGGTATTTCTTTATCAACTATCACCCACATCAACAGTCAGTAGCATCTATACCGATACGTTAAAAGTAAAAGGAGACGACGCCCTACAAACCTTGTATAATGATGAAGTAAGCGATGTATTGCCAGAAGGTTTTCCAAAAAGTAAACTGATTTTTTATTTGATAACTGAGGACTACAACGCACTTATTCTATCGAATCTACAACATATGCTGCCGTCAAACACCGTATACAACATTTATGTTAGCAACGGCACAAAAACCGTATTTTGGTACAATTCATTGCTAAATGATGAGCCGGCAAAATTGTCAGAACCTGTTACCATCTCCCACATTACTGTTGCTATCCATCCTGACCTTTTAGATACGGGAAAATTTTCATTTGCTACAGGTAAACTAAGAACGCCAGCGTATTTCCAAGATTATGACGGATCATTATATGATGTGATATTGGAGATGTGCTACATATGAAGAGAACATATCATCCACGGGAAAATGCAAGTCAAATGATTATCCTCATGGGAATATTACTTGCATTGTCTATCTTTGTCATTTCATCGCTTGCGGCAGATATCATCAATCTTGATATTGCTATTTCAAATGAGCGGGCAACATCAACCGTATCAGAATTCAACTATGTGAAAGAATCCTTTGGAACCGCCTTGAATTATAACCTCCTTACAGACATCTCAAACAACGAGGAGGTGTTAACCTTTACAGGAACTATCAATGCTATCTCCGACGCATTCACTCAAACCAAGGACCAGTTTAGACTGGTAGAACTTACTTATGGGAATCTTTTGGATGCTACGCTCAACAGCTACTGGTATTCTCATCTAGAGAACGAAAATTATGTGTACTATGCTGATGTCTCGCTGACGTTCAATGACGGGAAAACCACCATCTCCGAAAATATCACATACTCGATCATCTGCCAGCCAGGATAATTACTATAAGGTAAATAGAAGAGAAATAGAAAAGTGATCATGCATGATAAGAAGAAATCTTAGTCAGAATCGTGAGGGCATATCCCCAGTATTAGAATCTCTTGTTGCCATCGGCATTTCAATTTCTTTACTTATTGTCTTTTTCGTTGCCGCAAACAGCATTTATAGCACCCATGACCGGCCAAAGGTTGATTTAGAAGCGAAAAGTATCGACATCATGGAGTTGTTGGTCAATTCACCAGGACAAGGGGGTGGCCATACTCCAGGATGGGAGAATGATATAGAAAATATAAGCATCATTGGTCTTGCAACACATCCCACCGTAGAATACGGCATATTTAATATCAGCGAAGAGGGTGACATCACCATTGTTTCACGGGAACGAGTAAAAGACAGCCGCATAGGGATTGCTGAAAGTTGTTTTCTTGCTGGCACACAAGTCGTGATGGCAGATGAGTCATACAAAAATATCGAAGATATCGTTGTTGGTGATGTAGTAAAATCGTTTGATGAAAAGACGGGGAGAATCGTAGAAGGAAAAGTGACACAAATCTTTCATCATGCACCTGAAGAAATGGGCGAGTATTATGTAGTGATTAATGACTTCCTGAAGATTACGCCAAATCATCGAGTTTATTCAGATGGAAAATGGGTTGAAGCAGGTGAATTAAAGATTGACAATAGTTTGTTTTATCCACATTCTGAGTATAGTGTCTTTTCGATAGAAAAAGTCTTTGAAAAAGTATCTACCTATGATTTTTCGGTTGGAAATAGCCATAACTACTTTGTGGCAGTAGAAGATGTAAATGCATTAGTCCATAATGCACCTCCATATTCTCGCCCACATGCTGATCCTAATGGACCTTACATAATGAAGAACAATGTCCCAGTAAATTTTGATGGATCGGACAGCACTTGGTGGAATTATGGAGGAAACGTAATTGAGGAATGGAGTTGGAAGTTCTATGAAGGAGACACGTGGCACAGTTATTCAATACCAACAGCTACACATACATACGACGATCCAGGCACATATAAAGTAGAGCTTAAAGTTAGAGATAGTCTTGGGAACTGGAACCTAAACACTGATAATTGGACGATTGCAATTACTGCACCACATGCCGAGTTTACGTGGTTTGATAATGATGGTTTAGGTCCAGGAACTGAACTAGCCTTTGATGCATCAAGTTCAATACTCAATGCGGAAGAAGCAACCTTCGAATGGTGGTGGTATTGGGACACAAGCTGGGATGAAACCAGCCCTCCTGGAGCACCCAATGCAACAGGGGCAAATCCTACCTACGATTATGAAAACAATGGTGCCTACTACGTAATGCTTAGGGTGAATAATACCGTAGCAAATGATACGTGTGTTCATGTGGTCCAAGCAAATACCTTGACGCTGCCAGACGATGATGCAAAACCGTGGGTTGCCGTGAGTAAGGACATCTTCCCCGACTCCAGCAGTGAGACCATGGCCCCAGTGGGATCGAATTATTACGTTAATTATACTCAGCTTGCAGAAAACAGCTATCTTTTTGAGGTGAAATACAAAACGTCTAAAAATATCATTCTTGATTATCATAAAGTAAAAAATTTACAAAAAATTAGTGATGAAAATGCAACTGTTCTTTTGAATCTTGATACCTCTAAAACCATGTTCTACAACGTTAATATTACTATCAGTAACGACGAGGGGATTATTACTTCCTTTGGGCCATCCCGTGAAAGTGCAAATGCTATCGAGTCGATTAGCAGAGAGATATTGATTTACTATAAGCCCCAACTGGTGGCAGGGGGCACATTTGGCGAGTTATGGTCACCATACTATGAGAATGGATTGATTTCTGTGCATGTGTTCATCTAAAGAACGCTCTTTCCCATTACCTTTTATAAAACGTATATAAAGGACATACATATAAGAGGTAACAAGTATTGCACAGGTACTTGATGAAACATGGGGAAGAAAAATTCAAAAAAACAACAACAACCCATTGCTCGCAGGCGAATTGCATCTCTTTTTTCTCTGGCAGAGCACCATGCCTTATCACACAATCTTTCGTTGGCAAACCGATATATCACATTAGCGCGCAACCTTTCCATGCGTTATCTTGTACCCCTTCCTGCCGAATACAAGCGAAGGATGTGTAAACATTGCTATCGCTACCTTTTACCTCATGTTTCCTGCAGGGTGAGAATTCACCGGGGAACACTAATCATGTACTGCTATGCCTGTCAAAAATACACGCGCATTCCACTAAAACACAAGAAAACACCATCCGCTAGGCTTAAATAACTTATCGGTTATTACCGTTACCCGCAGTAGGGTTATACTAGGAGCAATAAACCTATGACAACTATCTATGATGTCCCCACACAAGCATTAATCGATCATGTGGCAAAAAAGCTACAACAAGACAAAACCATTGTTGCCCCAGAAGGTGCAAGTTACTTCAGAACAGGAGTCACCAAGGAGCAACCACCTGAAAACAAACACTGGTGGCATACCCGTTGTGCATCCATTCTACGAAAGATTTACCTGAATGATGGCATCGGCATCGAACATCTCCGCGCAGAATATGGCGGTAAACGTGATCGCGGATCAAAACCGTATAAAGCACGCAGTGGCAGTGGTGCCATTACCAGACATGCCGTTCAACAGCTGGAACAAGCAGGGTTAGTAACCAAAGTCAAAGGCAGGGGACGAATCCTTACCCCAAAAGGACGATCATTTTTAGATAATGCTTCACATGAAGTGCTTAAAGAAGTAGCCTCATACCATCCTGAATTAAAAAAATATTAATACATGGTTCTCGGAGTTATGGATAAAGAGTTAGAAAATATACGGAAAAAACGTGCCCAAGAGCTACAACAACAGCAAGCATTGCAAGAATCAATGCTAGAAGAACAAGAAAAACAACAACAGGATTTCGAAAAGCAGAAGAAACAGATATTACGAGCCATCCTGACCAATGACGCACGGGAACGATTAGGGCGCATTAAGGTTGCTCGACCAGAGATTGCAGAAAATATTGAAAACCAACTCATCCTTGCCACCCAACAAGGGCAATTGCAAAGTAAAATAAATGATGAGCAGTTACGGATGCTACTCAAAAAAATCATGCCCAAAAAGCGAGATATTACCATAAAAAGAAGGTAGTCCCATGTCAACCCATAAATCACTTGGTAAAAAAATTCGATTAAACAAAGCAACGAAGAGTAACCGGCGAGTTCCTGCCTGGATTATGATTCGAACTAATCGACGGTTTACCCGTCATCCTAAAACACGCCACTGGCGAAGAAACAATCTTAAGAAAGCTTGATCACTATGACAGAAGAAATCGAACGTATTTATGTGATTCCGCTAAGGAAAATCGGAGTGAAATCATCAACGGCAGCGCCAACCGCAGTGAAACGGGTGAAGCAGTATTTAACAAAACATATGAAGGTAATGGAAACCGACATCTGGATTGATGACTCACTCAATAATGCACTCTGGTCGAAAGGAAAGTACCACCTTCCCACCAAAATTCGGGTAAAGGCAGTGAAATTTGATGACGGGGTTGTTGAAGCATACTTACCTGAGACCGCATTTACCAAATCTCGACGAGAATTATTAAAAGAGGAGAAGGGAAAGAAAGCGCCTATCCTCCGCAAAGAAGAAGAGGGCGAAGGAGAGGTAGGTGAAGAAGCAGGTACTGAAGACTATGCGATTGCACCCACTGCAGACGGTGACGTAAAGATCAAGAAAAAGAAGGCACCCAAAGAGAAAAAAGAAACGCCTACGGAAGAACCACCAGTAAAGAAAGAAAAGCAACCACCAAAGCCTGCTGTTAAAAAACCTACCACGAAAAAGACAGGGAAAAAGACGAGCGCTACAAAAACGACAAAGAAGAGTTCAACAACGAAAAAAGCACCAGCCAAGAAAGCAACAAAGAAGACAACAACGAGTACAAAAAAGAAATCAGCCAGCAAAAAGAAAAGTGACTAGTCTATGCTTGAACTATTGGATTTCAATGAAAATCCAAATGTAGGTGTGTTTTGTCGTGCAAATGACAACTTGGCATTTGTACGGACCCAGCTTTTAAAGAAAATTAAGAAGAAAATTGTTGATGCTTTAGACGTCAAACTGATTGAACTGAACATTGCAGATGCAACCATTATTGGATCATTATTAAGTGTCAATTCAACAGGGGCCATCGTAACCGATTTTATTGATGAAAAGAGTTTACAGATGATCAAAGATCAGGGGCTCAGCGTGTGTGTGATTGAAGATATCTACAATGCTGCCGGTAACGACGTGTTAATGAACGATTATGGGGCACTGGTACATCCTGATTTGGGAGAAAAAGTACTCCATGACATCAAACAAACCTGTGACGTTCCTGTTTACAGGGGAACGGTGGGCACCCTGAAAACCGTGGGGATGGCCGCTGTGGCCACCAATAAAGGATGTTTATGTCACCCCAAGGTCACTGACGAAGAAAAAAGACGGTTGGAAGAAGTATTTCAGGTACCTGTCATGATTGGTACGGTCAACCATGGAGCCCCCCTCATTGGCAGTGGGCTAGTCGCAAATACCAAAGGTGCCATCATCGGTAACCGCACCACTGGCATTGAAATGGGAAGAATCGAGGAAGCACTGGGATTTTTGGGGTGAAAGGCGCAAAAAATTTATAAACTGCCCATATATTATACATTTATAATTATAATATTGAAGGATGAAAACATGGCGAAAAAAACATCCTATAAATTACAACCTCAAGATGAACGGATCGTTCACGTCTTTAGCGAATTAGGCATGCCAAAGAACTTGGCGAAAACCCTCATGTATATCTCTCATGTTGATGAATGCCGCTCTGCGGAAATCGAGCGGGGAGCAAATTTACGACAGCCTGAAGTGAGCATTGCCATGCAACATCTGCAGGATAAAGGATGGATTGAAAAACGTGACTTAAAAAAGAAGGGGAAAGGTCGTCCTGTTCATATCTATTCTCTCAAAGCACCCCTCCCCACCATTATGAAACGCTTTGAACAAGAAAAATTGCGAGAAGTAGAATCAGTAAAAAAGGACCTCTCATCGTTGAGATTACTTATTGAAGAAAAATAAAACATTTCCTGTTCTTGCACGGGAACATTTTATAAAAAAACATTATCCATACTAACGATGAAAGATGGAAAATAGAAAGAATTATATATAATATAAGAGAATATTTATTACTGCCTCTTTATGAACAAAGTAGTATGACATAAAGCAAAGAAAGGGAAACGCATGACAAAAAAAGTAGCTGCCAAAAGAAGTATGGTGATTAGTGTCATTTTTTTACTCGTTATTAGTATGATTCCAACTGTGCTTTCGCAATCATTACCAGAGGGCAAGACTGAAGACTGTCTCCTTAGAAGCAGGGAAAGGGCTCCATTGCGTTTTCGATGGAACGCCCGAGAGATCACCATTCAATTTACAGAACATATTACCAACAACGGAAATATAACAAAAAATGTCACCACATATCTTGCCCAGCCACAAACTCTGTATAAGCAGGAGATCCATGGTCCAATCGTCTATTCTCCAACGCCAGATGGATTCAAAACCGATAGATGGGGGCAAGTAGCCGCCCATTACAATCACATACTTGCACCTAATGAGTCTGTGACGATATCTTGGGAGCTCAATGCTACGCTCTATGCGGTACAATATATTCTTTTTCCCTGGAGAGTGCGAGGAGAGATACCTCAAGAAATCATCGATCAATACACGGTTGACGATGAGTTTTACAAGATCAACGACCCCTACATCCAAAACATAACAAAAGAGGTTATAGGAAAGGAACAAAACCTATTACGTAAGGCAAAAAAGTTGCACAACTATGTCATTAATCACTTAGAGTATGTTTTAGATGACGTCTGGGATGATGCTCCAACAGTGCTCAAACGAGGCAACGGATCATGTTCAGAATATTGTTCTGCATACATTGCATTATGTCGTGCCGCTGACATCCCTGCGCGATATAAAGGAGGGACCATTTGTAAGAAAGAGGCCCCTTACGAAGATCGGGTGTACCACAGAATTGCCGAGATATATCTCCCATCATATGGATGGGTACCCATCGATGTGACATATGATGACTATACAAAACTGTTTAAATATGCGAACTTTGGATCTGATAACAACAACCTCTTTATCTTTTCTGTTGGAGGTGGTTCCTCCGAGTATTTAGATTGGAATTATCATCACTGGCACGAAATATCACCTTCACCAGAAAACATTGATATTACTAAATCTGCAACATGGCTACGATGGGAAAAAACAAAAACAATACGCGTACCTTTCTTTTCATAAACGAGCTGTCTGGTTGCCCGTACTTGAGATAACCTCAATCTTTATAAGGAAAAATTCTTTGACCACTACAGGATTACACTGAACTTTGTGGAGAAAAACCCATGGCGTCATATGATCAACAAGCGCTAGAGAAAAAATGGCAACAGCAGTGGCGACAGTCAAAGATTTACCATTTTGACCAAAAAAGCACAAAAGAACCCTATAGCATCGATGTACCACCACGATACGCATCAGGCCCGCTGCATGCAGGTCATGCGGTGCATTACACCCACATTGATTTTGCCGCCCGGTACAAGCGCATGCAAGGATACAATGTCTTTTTCCCCTTGTGTTTTGATGTTAATGGCATTCCCATTGAAGAACGAGTGGAACGACAGCTTGGCATTACCCGTAAGGACATTGACCGGCATAAATTTACCAAATTGTGTTCGGAGTTTGCAGAAAAAAATATCAAAACCATGACGGACCAGTTTATCATGCTTGGAGAAAGCATGGATCCCAGCATCTACTATCAGACGGATGCAAAGTATTATCGCCGTCTCACGCAAATTTCGTTTATTAAATTATTCAAAAAAGGGTTGATTTATAAAGGAGAATTTCCGGTTAATTGGTGTCCCCGATGTATGACCGCGATGGCCGATGCTGAAGTGACCTATAAAGATAGAACAACCAAACTCAACACCATCAAATTTTATTTTAAAGAACAGCCGTCCGAGCACCTGCTCAAATTCCATGGGATCGGAAAAGATAACAAGGGCATCTATGTAGAAATTGCTACTACTCGGCCCGAGATGCTTCCGTCATGTCAAATTGTTGCGGTTCACCCGACCGATGAGCGTACCCCGTGGCTTGTAAATCAAGTGTTGGTGGTTCCGGTATTTGAGAAAGAAGTAAAAATCGTTGAAGACGAGGCTGTCGACCCTGAGTTTGGCTCTGGTATTGTCATGATTTGTACCGTGGGAGACAAGGAAGACTTGAACTGGGTGTTCAAATACAAGCTTCCCCTTGAAATGAGCATTGATGAAGAAGGCTGTATGACCGCTATTTGTGGAAAATATCAAGGGAAGTCAATCGAAGAGGCACGAAAAGAAATTATCCAAGACATGAACGCAGAAGGTCTTCTTATTAAACAAGAGCCTCTCGAGCAAAATGTTGGTGCCTGTTGGCGGTGTAAAACCCCTGTTGAGTTTATCAATGCGGAACAATGGTTTTTGAAAACAACCGAGTTTAAAGAGCTGGTGCTCAAGGCCAGCAATGAGATGAACTGGTTTCCAGAATTTATGAAAATCAGATTGGAGGATTGGGTCAACAGTCTTGAGTGGGACTGGGTTATCTCGCGTCAGCGGTACTTTGCTACCCCCATTCCATTATGGGAATGCAAAAAGTGTAACGAAGTGGTTCTTGCCAAGATTGAAGATTGTTACGTGGACCCAACCATAGACAAACCACCTGTTGAGAAATGCCCGCAATGTGGCGGAAAGCTGACGGGGTGTGAGGATGTGTTTGATACCTGGATGGATTCCTCAATCTCTCCCCTTTACAATACCTTTTGGTACCGAGATGATGAGAAATTCAAACAATTATATCCTATGTCTCTACGCCCTCAAGCACATGACATTATTCGTACCTGGGCGTTTTATACTATCTTGCGATGTACGCTTCTAACAGATCAAAAACCCTTTGACAACATCATGATGGGTGGATTTATTCTCTCAGAAGATGGGACACCTATGCATGCAAGTTTGGAAAACGTTATTGACCCGCTCAACGTCATTGATGAGTACGGCTCTGATGCATTCCGCTGTTATGCCGCAAGCTGTGCGCTTGGCGAAGACAATCCCTTTCGAACAAAAGATGTGATTCGTGGCGTGCGCCTACTACGAAAAATATGGAATGTGGAACAATTCATCAGTATGATTCTTAAGGAGAAGAAGCCGCAAAAACCAGCATTACAAGACATTGACATCTGGATGTTATCAAAATATAGCAAACTCGTGAACAAATGCACGGAACAGATGGATCGATTTGACTATTCACAAACCATGAAAGATATCGAGTACTTCCTGTGGCATGAACTGGCAGATCACTATTTAGAGATGGTGAAAGAATCGCTGAAACAGAACAACCATGCCGAAAGCATCTGCTATACACTCCATACAATTGGGCTGGGCATACTCAAGCTTTTTGCTCCGTTTTTTCCGCATATCACTGAAGAGTTGTATCATCTTCACTACAAAAGAGGTGAACACAACGAGAGCGTTCATCTTTCTTCTTGGCCAGAACCGGAGTGCAGTGATGACGTAAAAGAACGAGCAGGGGAACTGGTCAAAACCTATATTGCTCAGGTTCGTTCCTGGAAAAGTGAGCAAGGCATGGCCCTCAATGCACCGTTGCCTTCTTCTGCAACCTATGCGCCTGCTGCCATTATCAAGCAATTACAGCCCAGTGCAGACATTATCAAATCCACCCTAAAATATCCTGACACTCACACCTTTATCGCAGGAAAGCCAACCATCGAAGAAACCATCCAAGAAGTACGCCCCAATCATGCTAAAATCGGTCCCCTGTTTAAAAAAGAAAGTAAGGCCATCACTTCATGGATAACAAAGAATCAAGATAAACTGATTTCCAAAATTCAGAAAAAGGGCGATGTTTCCTGGTCCGACATTCCTCCTGCAAAAGAAGCAGCCAATCAAAAGGAGAAGCTCATTAATAACGGATATCTTCAGGTGATAAAAACCACCGGCATAAGAGGAGAAAAGAATACCACCATGCTACACTTTGATAACATCTATGTTTCCTTGGAGAGAACTCCATGAAAAAGATAAAAAAATCAATGATCAAACAGTGGCTGATAAAACTACTGGTGCTGTTCATCGTCGTGGCCATGATTCTTACGGGATTTGTAGTCATGTTTTCACAATAAAGCATTAATTTTCTCGATAGATATTTAAAGAGGATGTTTATTCAGCCCCCTCGTGATAAGTTTATGGCTGAAAAAGAACTATTGGCAAATCCAGCACCTTTGGGTCTCATGGGTTTTGGGATGACTACGGTGTTGCTAAATATTCATAACGCAGGGTTTTTTGCATTGGGATCAATGATTCTTGCCATGGGGCTCTTCTATGGTGGCCTGGCGCAAATCATTGCAGGAATTCTTGAATATCGAAAAGGAAACACCTTTGGAGTCACTGCCTTTTGCTCCTATGGCTTATTCTGGCTAAGCTTTGTAGGATTAGTGGTATTGCCCAACTTGATCCCGGGAGTAACCGCACCAGGATTACAGGCAAAAGGCACCTATTTGTTTATGTGGGGATTGTTTACCTTTATGATGTTTATCTCCACGTTAAAGAAAAATAAAGCACTGCAGTTTGTTTTCCTGTCGTTGACGATTTTGTTTTGGTTACTTGCCTTAGGTGATTTTACCAACAATGCAACTATTACCACGATTGCAGGATATGAAGGAATCATCTGTGGTCTCAGCGCCATCTATTTAGCGATGGCTGAAGTCATGAATGAGACCTATGGAAAAGTTATCCTGCCTATCGGCGGACCAACCATAAAATAATCGTCTACGGTTCAATTAAGGTATACGAGGCAGATCCTAATCCGATCTCCTCGCCATATTTTATTTGTTTTTCGGGGTCGACGTTGTTGACTTTCTGAAAGACATCTGGTTTGACGGTATGAATAATATCCAGTGATGCTTTATCAATAGCAACCATATCATCGGCAACGAGAAACCCAAGGTCGGGACAGACAAGAGGACCAGCTATGGGATCGCAATCGCAGCTTCTTGAAATACGATTTACATCGTTAATATAGAGAACATCCTTCTGGTGCACACAAGCTTTTGCAGAGCATGCAAGAAGATACTGTAAATTTTTATCCTTGTTAGTTAATGCCTGTTGTTTACAATTATCGACACAAACGCCGCAGCCGAAACATTTGCGTTTACTTACCTTCCACTTTTTTTTATTGACCGTAATTGCATCAAATGGACAGACGTCAGCACACACCCCACAATAGGTACAATTTTTTTCATTATAGATTGGTTTACTTCCGTTATGCATCCATCTCTTTGTTTCTTTTGTTACACCACCCATGCCAAGGTTTTTAATAGCACCACCCATGCCGGTTGCCGTATGGCCTTTCACATGAGAAAAAGCAACAAGATGTGATGAGGCATGTAACGTTGTGCCCACCTCATACGTGCGCCCTTCGACCGTCACCCCAACACCCGTATCATCAATAATGACGTTACACCCCAGTTTGGTGTATCCATGCATTTTCGCCACGTTCTCATATCCTCGTTTTGTATGACGAAGACCAGGATAGGCAACCGTTGTGTCATAGAAAAAAGGAGACATACCCATGGACTTCAAATGATCGACAACGGGGCGCACAAGCGAGGGTTTTGGATAGTATTTGTTTCCTATTTCCCCCATGTGGAGTTTGAACAACACCTCATTTCCTACAAAACTCTGAAGATTAAAAAAGCCTAAGGCCGTATCAAGCTGAGAAAGGTCAGTGATATGAACGACTTTTTTCACCCTATCTTCTTCTCCCATTTTTTAACATTGAGCACCGTGCCCAGTGAGCCGCCACCTTTAATTTCCTCGCGAATGCGATTTTCATGTTCCTTCACATCAAGTGCACGATTGGCAATTTCTTGGGCGATTTCTTGAGGAACCACTACAACTCCTGAGTCATCACCGATAATCCAATCATCAGTGCGCACCGATTGATTTCCACAGCGAACTTCAGCACCAATCTCTCCTAATCCTTTGGGCTCTCCAGCATTAGAGGAAATATGACGAGAAAAAATGGGAACTTCCATCTTTACCAAATCATCCAAATCTCGTACAGCGCCATCAATGACCACACCTGCAACGCCTTGTTGCTTTGCACTCCAGGTAGCAAGCTCACCCCAGATTGCTGTTGTACCACCATGAACATCAACGACGATCACTTTGCCCTTCGCCTGCTCAATGGCTTCGATTGGCTTTGCCCAATCCCCATCCATCGTTCGTACCGTAAGAGCCTGACCAACCATATGAAAGCCAAGTTTAATAGGCCGGATGCCCTCCATCGCACCCTGCTTATGCATTGCATCAGAAATGTTGGGAGTGGAAACTAACGAAAAGGCCTTTTTGAGTTCAGTTTTATCATATTTTTTAAATAACGTGGTATCCAACGCTTGTTTTGTAACGATGGCTTGTTTTATCTGTTTGGTCGCCTTGGTGACATCATGGGCTTTGGTAACCGCCCCTCCAACAATGATAATCTGGGCACCTGCCTTGACGACCGCTGCAACCGTTTCCGTATTCAGACCACCAGCGACGGCAACCGGAATCGAGGTTGCCTGTACGACTGATTTCAGAAGAGCAGTGGGTGTTTTGCCGTGCATTTGTTGGTCAATCCCTACATGAATACACAAATAATCGACACCAAGCTGTTCTACCTCTTTGGCGCGTGAAACCGCATCAGGTACTCCAATCAGATCGAGCATCACTTTTACGCCGTACTTGCGTGCTGATTTGACGGCGTCCGTAATCGTACTATCATCGGCAGCAGCAAGCAGACATACGACCGTTGCTCCTGCTTTTGCAGCCATCTCCGTTTCCAGCGCACCCACATCCATGGTTTTCATATCAGCAACAATCGTTTTATCTGGAAAGTGTTCCCGGAGCGTTCTAATAACATTCATCCCTTCACTTTTAATCAGCGGCGTTCCCGCTTCCAACCAGCATTCAGAATCGCCTTTTACTACATCGTGAGCAATATCAAGAGCACGATGAGCATTGAGTAAATCAAGGGCAACTTGCAGAATAACTCCCGTCATGATGACCATGAATACTGCATCCTCTTTAAAAAACTACGGGATGCTCAAAGAAAAAGTATACTAAACAGAAGTACCATGTGGTATAGAGCGTATGAGCGTGAAGCACAGCAGCAAGTTCCATAAGCGGACAAAGGAGGAGTTGAATGATTTTATTAAAAAATTAGAACTCCAAGCACTGGAAACAGCAGAGGAGCGCATTCCCTTGTACCTAGAAGTAGGATTAAAAGAAGCGAAATTGATTTTAGATGTTGGTTGTGGATCAGGCACGGTCACGCGCGATATTGCTCGATTGACCAAAGGACACGTCATCGCTATTGATGGGTCAGCTGATATGATTGCAGTTGCCAAAAATGTCCTTGAAAAAGAGAGCAATGTCGAGTTGCACGTGGGAAGTGCAGGGGCATTGCCCTTTCCTGACAACACCTTTGATGTGGTGACCTGCAATCTTCTCCTCATGTGGGCTGATGACCCACAACAAGTGGTCTGTGAAATGGCTCGGGTTACAAAGAAGGGAGGAGTGGTGCTTGCATCCTTAGAACCCGATTATGGGAGTAAATTGCACTACCCCGAGAACCCCAAAGTTGATCGTATTTTTGCGGGAAAAGCAATCAAAGAAAAAGGAGGAGACCCCCACATCGGCAGAAAACTACGGTGTCTGTTTGTTCGTGCAGGACTGCGCACGAACGTAGGAATCGGAAACTCTCGCATCTGGGGGTGTGAGGAAGATAAAGCATACTATCTGCACGCTCGTGACTTCTATGTGAAAGCATTGAAAGATGCAGGACTTGCACAAGAAGAGATCGATACGTGGGAGTATGAGTATCTCAAATCGTTAGATGAAGGAGTACAGCTCAACTTCTTCCCCCAGTTTTATGCAATTGGGAGAAAACCATAGTCTTTATAACCTCCTGTAAATGTACCTGGTGACTTGAGTATGACTGCAACACGAATTGACGGAAAAGCAATCGCACAATCTATGAAAAAAACGATTACAAACGACATTGATCACTTGGTCAAACGTTCTGGGATTAGGCCGACCATTACCACGATAACGGTTGGAAGTGATCCTGCTTCAGCATTGTATCTGAAACTGCGAGAAAAAGCCTGTGCCGAGGTTGGTATTTCCTCAAATCATCTCACGTTTCCTGCAGACGTAAGTGAAAAGAAACTCATACAAATAATACAATCTTTAAATGACGATGCTGCCATTCATGGCATTCTACTCCAATTTCCGCTTCCTGCACGCCTTTCTGCTGAGCGGCTGATTACGGTCCTGTCCCCCAAAAAAGATGTTGAAGGGTTGACTCCTTACAATATGGGAGAAACCATACTCGGGAACGAGCATCTTGTTCCCTGCACTCCACTTGCCGTAATCACCATTCTTGATCACGAATGTATCAAACTACAGGGTACAGCAGTCACGGTTGTCAACCACAGTGCTGTAGTAGGAAAACCGCTCACTGCGCTCTTGTTGAATAGAAACGCAACTGTGTCGGTGTGCCATGTTTACACGAAAGACATTATACCCTATACGTCGCGGGCAGATATTCTGGTAACCGGAACAGGAATCCCGGGACTGATTACCGCAGACCATATCAAACAAGGTGCAGTGGTAATCGATGTTGGCATTGCCTCCACCAACCAAGGTGTACGCGGTGATGTCAATGTGGAGTCTGTTTCAAAAAAAGTAAACGCACTCACTCCTGTTCCGGGTGGTGTAGGCCCGGTAACCATTGCCTGCTCATTACAAAATATGGTCACCACCTACAAGAATTGTCTTGAGGGCACTACCTGATGAATAAATGGCATCTTCTTTCTTTGGCCTTACTCCCGATAGGATTGGTGTTTCTTGTTCAAGGAATCATCATTGGAGACATTGAACTGGGTATAGCCTTCATTATTCCTTTTATGATGGGATCAGGGATTTTTGCTGGTGTTGCATTCCTCTGTATTACAGGAGCTTTTGTATGCTTTTTTCTTGGTACGCTACACACCATAGACAAACAGGAACACGTCATCGTACCCCCTAAAGAAAAGAAATCATCAATAAAGACAGGCGGGGTTGTCTTCATTGGCCCGCTTCCCGTTATTTTTGGATCCAATTGGAAAATCGCCGTTGTTCTTATGATACTCGCGCTCATCCTAATTGTAGTTATGAGTGTTCTGATGCCAACTCTGCAGCATTAAGCCTCACTTTTGTTAAAGAGGTATGTACCGATACCCATCATCAGTAATGAGACACATACGACAATACCAAGATCAAGAAGGGGAGGATAGAGATTATCAACCCCCAATAGACTCCCTCGAAGTCCATCTACCATATAAAATAAGGGATTTACCATTGCAATAGATTTTAGAAGTGGATTTGCCGCAACCGGGAAAAATGCTGATGAAAGAAAAAGTAACGGGAGAATCAGAATATTCATGATCAAACCAAATCCTTCCATATTTTCCATTTTTGACGCAACGAGAAGGCCAAATCCCACCGCAGTAAACGCAATAAAAATCATAAACAGAATGGTAAGCAGGAGACCCGGCGCGCTCACAATAGAAATGCCAAGACCGATCGCAATAAATAAAATAATAAATCCCTGAAGAAGCGCAGTCGTTGCACCTCCCATCGTTCTTCCTACAATGATAGAAAACCGACTAATCGGTGCAACCAGTACTTCTTGTAAAAATCCAAATTGCCTATCCCACAGTACTGAAAGACCAGTAAACATCGAGGAAAACAAAATCGCCATAGTGATAATCCCCGGGACAAGGAAATGCATAAAGTCAGTGCCTTCCATGCCGGGAATCATGGCATTGCGAAACCCTGAACCAAGGATGAACAGAAAAAAGAGGGGTTGCACAATAGTGGCAACCAATCGACTTTTTGAGCGGAAAAAACGTTTCAATTGGCGGAGCCACATGATGTAAATCGCCTGGAGTTCATTGCCTGCATTCATCGTTGTCGGTGCCTCCAGCGAGAGCGGGTTGGTTTTTCTATGGTGCCCTCGGCATTCGTATCACGCATAGTGCGCCCCGTATACGAAAGAAAGACATCATCCAGCGTTGGTGTTCTACTATAGATTGAGGTAATTGTTATGCCAAGAGAATTCGCCAGTTCAAATAACGCAGGAATTTTTTCTTCTGCTTTTTCAACACCAAGCGTTAATGAGGAATCGTGCTGTTTAATGCTGTTAATCCATGATTCTTGCTGTAAACGCTCTTTGAGTTTGCCAATCTCTGAACAGGTGAGAGTAATAACATCATTGCCAATACTGCTTTTCAAGTTTGGTGTGGTGTCAATGATGAGAATCTTTCCATGATCAATGATGCCAATACGATCACAGAGATAATCTGCTTCGTCCATATAATGGGTAGTCAAAAAGATGGTTGTCCCTTCATCTTTGTTCATCTTTTTGACATACTGCCAAATGGCCCGTCGTGTTTGCGCATCAAGACCAAGCGTTGGCTCATCCAGAAAGAGAACTTTAGGGGAGTGCATCAATCCTCGAGCAATTTCCAGCCGTCGCTTCATGCCACCTGAATATTGCTTTACCAGTACATTCTTTTTATCTTGAAGATCAACAAGATGGAGCACTTCACTAATACGTCGTTGCCGTTTTGAACGTGGAATTCCATACATCCGCGCATGATAATCCAGATTTTCATAACCAGTCAGCTCGGTGTCAAGCGCCGGTTCCTGAAAGACTACCCCAATGCTTTTTCGCACCTGGGCTCGCTGGGTGATAATATCTGATCCTGCAATAGCTGCGGACCCCTCTGTTGGCGTCATGAGTGTAGTTAGCATCTTAATGGTAGTTGTTTTGCCCGCGCCGTTTGGGCCTAAAAACCCAAAAATCTCTCCCCTATCGACTGTAAATGAAATATTATCAACGGCAACCAGTTTATTGAACTTCTTGGTCAGCCCTACTGTTGTAATAATATGCACCAGCAGTCTCTCCTCTGTGTGCTTACCATCAAAACATCATTAATAAACATATCTTTCTTTTTTACACTAAGAGGACAAAGATTTTTATCTGTCATGGCATTGGCAACGTGATGTCATTTTATACTGAGATTACCAATCTCATCCTTAGCAAACAGATACAATCAAAGGAAGAACTCCATAAAACAAAATTACAGCTCTGCAAAAAGTATCAGTTAGACACGGTCCCTCCAGATAGTGAGATTCTGGCCCGGTTACCTGACGACTGTTCTGAAGAGGATCTGGAGAGGGCAACTGCAGTCTTACGGAAAAAACCGATGCGCACCATTTCTGGTGTTGCCGTTATTGCAGTGATGACCTCGCCTGAAGCATGTCCACATGGGAAGTGTACACCCTGCCCAGGAGGTCCTGACTACCAGACGCCACAAAGCTACACAGGGTTTGAACCGGCAGCGATGCGCGCAACATTGAATGATTTTGATCCGTATCTTCAAACCAAAAGAAGACTCGAGCAATTACGAGCCATTGGTCATCCCACCGATAAAATCGATTTTATCGTCATGGGTGGCACCTTTACTGCGCGCCCCTGGTGGTATCAAGAATGGTTCGTGAAACGATGCTTTGATGCACTAAACGGTACGGAAACAGCATCGCTTGCTACCGTACATGCATCTAATGAAAACGCATCGGCCCGGTGTATTGGTCTGACTGTTGAAACCAGGCCTGATTGGTTTCGATTACACCATGCAGATCACGCACTGATGTTAGGTGCAACTAGAGTTGAGCTAGGAGTACAAACGCTGGACGATACTATACTGTATCAAATTAAACGCGGGCATACGGTTGGTGACACCATTGCAGCAACGCGTATCGCGAAAGACAGTGGCTTTAAATGTTGTTACCATCTCATGCCTGGATTACCGGGTAGTGATGAGCACTCAGATATTGCCATGATGCAACAGGTCTTTGAAGACGATAACTTTAAGCCAGACATGCTCAAAATCTATCCCACCCTAACTATCAAAGGAACGCCGTTATATGATGACTGGAAAAAAGGTAACTACGAGCCTCTAACAACCAGGAGAGCCGCACAACGAATCGCCATGATGAAAGCGTGGGTACCAGAGTGGGTTCGCATTCAACGGATTCAGAGAGATGTACCGGTGCAACACATCGATGCTGGCGTTGATAAGAGTAATCTGCGTCAACTGGTGGAGAAAGAACTTATCACGCAAGGGAAACAATGTCGCTGCATTCGTTGTCGGGAGATTGGCCACAAATCACTAAAAGAACCGATAAACATCGATGATGATGCGATCAGCCTTGAATGTACATTTTATAAGGCAAGTCAGGGTGAAGAAGTCTTTTTATCCTTAGTAGATAAGCAGCATGACGCGCTGGTTGGTTATCTGAGATTGCGCGATGTCGGATTGCCCCACCGACACGAACTGCAGAAGCATCCCTGTATGATTATCCGTGAGTTGAAGGTCTTAGGACGAGAGCTTAGCATTGGAACACGATCAAAAACTGGATGGCAGCATAAAGGATACGGTAAAGAATTACTTGACGAAGCGGCACGTCTCTGTCGTGAAGAATTTGAGAAAAAATATCTTTTTGTGCTCAGTGGCATTGGAGTTAAAGCATACTACCGAAAGCTTGGATTTAAGGATACGGGCGTCTATCTCTCTAAAAAAATGGTATGAGCATTGTATCAAAAAATATAACAATTGTTTTTTTACAATAACAAAAGCTACCTACATAAACTAGTTAGAGGGCTAGTAGAAGGAGTCTTATTTTTAGAGTAACACTATAATAGAGAGTCTTTGTTTCAAGGTTTTGGTATGAAGATTCAAACCGAATGTGTGCCCTGTTTACTCAAGCGTATTATCTACGAAGCAAATCTAAGTACGACTGATACTGCTGTTAAAACAAAAGCTATCAAAAATGCGTGTAAATTGCTTTCACAGTTGTATGACCCAAATGAATGCAGTGCATCTATTGCGACCAAAGTGCATAAACTGGTGTACGAGACTCTTGGCGATGAAGACCCCTATAAAGAGTTGAAGCACCAGAGTAACCAGATTGCCCAATCCCTGGTACCTCGTGTTGAGAAGTTGATTGCACAAGTTGAGGACCCTCTCAAGATGAGTATGCTCTGTGCCATTATCGGCAATACCATGGATTTTGGCATTGAGGGCGGAAGCGACCATCCTGAAGCACTCAAGGAGACGTTTGATCATCTTGTTGATGAAGGGCTAGGACATGACGACACCAACAAAGTAAAACGATTGATACACAACGCAAAACAAGTGATACTGTTTACTGACAATTGCGGGGAGATCGTTTTTGATAAGATTCTCTGCAGAGAGTTGAAATCGTTCAATCCAAACCTCTTTCTGACGTTGGTGGTGCGAGGTGAACCCATACTAAGTGATGCAACCAGTAAGGATGCAAAAGAACTACAATTCAAAGAAATTGTAAATGAGATTCTTACTACTGGTTGTTATGCTGTTGGCGTTGATTTCGAGAAACTTCCAAATACTCTTAAGAAAAGACTGAATGAATCTGATGTAGTGATCTGTAAAGGCATGGCGAACTATGAGTCTTTTTCTGAAACTAGTTACAAACCAGTTGTCTATTTGCTTAGGACTAAATGCAATGCGATAGCAAATTCTATGGACCTGCCATTAAACAGTAGTGTAGTTAAATTGTATGAATAACCTGATTTCACTCATTAAAATTGAGTGATAATCCATTTTTTAATATCGTCCCGCGTTTTTCTAAATTCAGCAAGCGTATCCTCCACACTTCCCGTAAAACTTGAAGGGTCGTCAAAGTTCCTATGAATAACTTTCTTACCTGGAAAAAAAGGACACGCCTCATGAGCATGATTACAAACAGTTACAACAACATCAAAATTTTCACCTTTAAAATCTTCAACTGTTTTAGAATAATGCATAGAGATATCGATACCTATCTCTTTCATGACCTCAACAGCATAAGGGTTAACACTAGTCTTTTGAATACCTGCACTAAATGCTTTGTACTTATCCTTATAAAGAGTGTTTAACAAACCCTCTGCCACCTGAGAACGACAGCTGTTATGTGTGCAGAGAAAAAGCACCGTTTTTTTCTCTTTAATCATTTTTTCTTAACACCCGTAAAACAAGCTTTGCTTGTTTCTTCTCTGCAGTCAATTTCTACATGCTGACCGGTTACCATATAAATAATTTTTTCAGCAATTTTACAAGCATGATCAGCACAACGCTCCAGATAACGAGCAATCATAATATAATAGGTACAACGAGTAATGACTTTGGGTTCTTCCATCATATAACTTAAACATTCCCTAAAAATAGAATAACGAAGTTCATCAACGGTTTCTTCGCGTTCAATAAAATTATTAAATTTAGATATATCCCCTTTTTCAAAAACATAAAGAGCATCGTCTATCATACTATCAACAATTCCGGCCATATGTGGCAGACTTATAAGTTTTTTAACATGACCATTTTTTTCAAACTCAATTTCAAACTTTGCAATATCTTTACCATACCGGCCAATCCTATTAAGATACGTAATCATTTTTAGAATACATGCAATCCTGCGCATATCAATTGCCATTGGTTGATAAAGCGTAATAAGTCTGAGTGTTCTTTCTTCAATTTCGTCATCCATATCAGCAAGTTTTGCTTTTTGTGATATGACCCATTCTGCTTTTTTGTTGTCAAGTTCTTTTAAAGATTCAATCGATTTTTTTAGCATATCTTTTGCAAGATTGCCCATGCTCAAAACTTCTTTTTCTAATTCTTTTAGCTCATCATGAAATTTTTCTACCATATATTTTCCACCTTTTTATCCAAATCGTCCCGTTATGTAATTCTCAGTTAATTCCTCTTTAGGATTTTCAAATATCTTTGTTGTCTTTCCAAATTCAATCATTTTACCAAGATACATATACGCAGTATAATCTGAAACTCTTGCTGCCTGCTGCATGTTATGCGTAACAATAATAACTGTATAATCTTTCTTAAGTTCACCTATTAAATCCTCGATTTTTGCAGTAGCAATAGGATCTAATGCACTACAAGGCTCATCCATAAGAATAATTTCAGGCTGTATAGCAAGAGAGCGAGCGATACAAAGCCTTTGCTGTTGGCCACCTGATAAACTCATCGCACTGTCGCTAAGCCTTTCTTTTACTTCATCCCAAAGAGCAGCGTCTCTAAGACTTTTTTCAACTAGTTCATCAAGTTTTTTCTTATTATTGATGCCCTGTACACGTGGTCCATACGCTATGTTTTCGTAGATGCTTTTTGGGAAAGGATTAGGTTTTTGAAAAACCATGCCTATTTTTTTCCTTATTTCAACTGCATCAACACTAGGTCCATAGATATCCTTATCATGATAATAGACTTGGCCTTTTACGTTACATTCAGGGATTACATCATTCATACGATTAAAACAACGAATAAGCGTGCTTTTACCGCAACCTGAAGGACCTATAAGGGCTGTAACTTTGTTTGGTTTCATATTTAAATTTACATCTATAATAGCATGATTAGTTCCATACCATAAATTCAAATCTTTAGTCTTAACTATATATTCTTCTTTAACCATTTTATTTTTCACCATTTCATTTTTTTACTATAATAGTTTCTAATCAAAATTGCAACTATATAAAACCCAACAACAAGCAGGAGTAATACAAGTGCTGCGCCGCCTGCTGCAGTTTTTGCTTCTTGGCCTGGGATTTCTGTTGCTAAAACAAGTATATGATATGAAAGAGCATTAACCGGCTCCCAGAAAGATGATGGCTCAATAGCTGAAAAAGTAACTGCGATAAACATAATAGGTGCAGTTTCACCCGCAGCTCTACCAATTCCAAGAATTGATCCTGTTATTATTCCGGGGGATGCTGGAGGTAATACTACTCGTCTAATTGTCTGCCAGCGCGTTGCACCAACAGCAAGACTTCCTTCACGTATCGATTGAGGAACACTTTTTAAAGCCTCTTCAGAGGTTCTTAAAATAGTTGGAATGATCATAAACGCCAAGGTTATTTGACCTGCGATAAGTACTTTCCCCCATCCAAGAAACAAAACCAAAAATGCAAAACCAAAAAGACCAAAGACAATACTGGGTGTGCCATTTAACAAATCAGCAGCACTACGAATTATTGTAGTAACCTTTCCTTCTTTTGTATACTCCACAAGATAAATAGCAGCACCGACACCAATGGGAAGAGCAATTGCAATCGCACCAAGCGCAAGATAAAGAGTCCCAAGTAAAGCAGTGACTATACCACCTTGACGCCCGAGACTACTATGCGATGTTGTTAAAAACTCCCAACTCATCGACCCCATACCATTAAATAGTATATAGCCTAGTAAAAGAGCAAGTATACATAATACTACGATGATTGAAATGGTGATAATTGAAAAAGAAATCTTCTGAATGTTTTTTTCAGAAAGCTTCTTAAAAACAAATGATAAAACAATTGCTGCTACGACAATAATTGCTGTAAAAAGTAAACCGGTGACAAGATAAACAAAGATTAAAAAAAACCCGATGAGAGCATGCTTTGTATATTTTTTTATTGTATATGCTGTTTCATTAGAAACCCAATTTTTTTTCTTTTTTTTGCCAAGTGCCATCTGTTTTTCTTTTATTTTTCCAAGGATATAAACTGCACTAATATTGATAACTAGCGTAATTATTAAAAGAACAACTGCTACGCCGAAAAGTGCATGGTAATGTCCGCTTCCAAAAGGAACCTCCCCTATTTCAATACCAAGATTTGAAGTAAGTGTTCTAATCGGTGAAAAAACATTCCATATTGGGTCAGGTATAACTGGTGAGTTACCACAAATCATCATCACCGCCATTGTTTCCCCAACAGCTCGTCCTATTCCAAGTATTATTGCTGCAGTTATTCCTGAAAGAGCGGAGGGTAACACAACTTTTCTAATTGTCTGCCATTTTGTTGCACCCATGGCAAGAGATCCTTCTTTGTAGTGTCGCGGTACAGCATTTATTGCATCTTCTGCAACACTAGTAATAGTTGGAATTGCCATTATGCCAAGGATAATAGAACCAGCAAGCCATGTTTCACCTGTTGGAACACCATAGCCTTTATATATCCAGTCAACTAGGATTATAAGCCCAAAAAAACCATAAACTACAGAGGGGATTCCAGCTAGAAGCTCAATTATTGGTTTGATAAATGATCTGATGCGCGGAGATGCTATTTCTGAGATAAATATCGCGCTACCAATACTAAGTGGAACTGCAAAAAGCATTGCGCCAAGAGTAACAAGCAGCGTTCCAGCAACTAAAGGAAGTACTCCAAACTGAGGATTTGCACTTGTTGGTCTCCACTTTTCACCTGATAAAAAACTCCAAATATCTGTTGGTAGTGGATACGTTTCTTTTACAAGGAAAAAAAGAATTGAAAAAATAATGATTATACAAGCTGCAGCAGCAAGGAGTAATAGTATTTTGATTATGTTTTCTTTAAAATATTTATTTAAAAAAGTAAAATGAGGTGACTGATATTTTTTATTACTCATTTTTTGTTGATCTCCACGTTTCGTCTGCAACTTCCCTTTTTTAAAGATAAAAAATGGAGGAGAGGTGTGGGAATAATCTATGTTATTCCCATTTTTTGTATTTTCTGATTTTATTTGCTTACAATTCGTTCCAGTTTGTATATGTTCCAAAATAGATGTCTTTTACTTGCTGAACGGTAAGATCCTCTACATAATTATTGTCAGGATGTACTATTATTGCTATTCCATCACTACAAACGACATGGACAACAAGGGTAGGATATTTTTCTGTTTCAGAGGATTTAATTTCTCTACTCGCCATTCCAATATCTGCAGTTCCTGCTCCTGCGGATGTAACTCCTACGCTACTTCCACCACCGCTTACCGCGATCGTGACGTCAGGATATAATTCTTCAAATGCCTCTCCTGCCATTGATGCGATAGGGAGAACAGTAGTGCTTCCAACGATGGTGATTGATCCACTAAGACCCTCAACTGTTGTGTATGGCCCGCTGCTTTGTTTTGGGACAAATCCTTCTTCATCAACAATAGCTTGTCCTTCGTCGCTATCGATAAAATTCAAGAATTCGAGAGCTATACCAGTTGGTTCTCCATCAGTGATCATGTTCAGATTACGTGCTATTGGATATGTTTCGCTCACCACATTGGCAACGGTTGCTTCGATTCCATTTATCTTTAGTGCTTTTACATTGTTGTCAATATATCCTAGACCAACATAGCCAATAGCTCCTTTTGTCTGTGATACTGTCTGATGTACTGCACCGTTACTATTTTTTTCAAGCATGGTATCCATAAAATCTTCTTTTTCCATTACATGTTCATAGAAGAACTCTCGCGTTCCGGAAGCACTATCACGGCCAACCGCAACAATAGCCAATCCGTCAGTATCCGTCGTTTGTTCTACGCATCCGCTTAAAACAGTAGCCATCATTACAACGGTTAGGACTATTACTAGCGTCATTTTACCTATTTTTTTATTATGTTCTCTACTCATTTTTTATCGTTTTTCGACATTTTGGTAGTTGGATATATACTTTACCTACATATACTATATTTCTATATATATGATATATATACATATATAGGACTATAGTAAAACTTAATAATATAATTATTATTTAGAGGATGGGGTTTTATAATGGAAATAAGAAGAGTACAGATGACGGGCGGCTCATCGTATATAATAACACTCCCAAAGGAGTGGATAAAAACGTCAAATATTAAAAAGAATGATCCAGTGGGATTGTACAGACAATCAGATGGAACATTACTTATTACTTCAAAAATGACACAAGAAAAACAATACAAAATAAAAGAATTTGATATAAGTAAAATCCCAAAACAAGCATATCTTTTGCGCAGATTGATCGGTGCATATATTGCAGGATACACATCTATTAAAATCAAATCACCAAAAAGAATGCCAACTGATATTAGAAACACCATTAGAGTGTTTGCGCAAGCAATGATCGGTCAAGAAATAGTAGAAGAAACTGATAATTCAATAACACTCAAAGACCTACTCAACCCAACAGAAATGCCCTTGGATAGAACCATTAAAAGAATGCAGATAATTGTTAAAGGCATGAATGAAGATATGATAAAAGCACTAAAAACAAATGATGTTACTCTTGCAGAAGAAATCATACTGAGAGATACAGAAGTCGACAGACTGCATTGGCTTGTAGCAAGACAATACAATATGATACTACAAAATGTAAGTCTTGCAGAAAAAATGGATATAACAATCAGCCGTTCATCAACATATTTTTTGATAAGCAGAATAATAGAGCGTATAGGGGATCATGTTGTAAGAATAGCAAAAAACATTCAACATGTAAATACAAATAAACAAAATCAAAGGATATTAGATAAAATCCAAACTGCAAGCTCTCTTTCCCTAGAAATATTTAACAAAAGCATAGGTTCATTTTTCAGAAAAGATATACGCGGTTCAAACGAGAACATTGACTCAGTTCAAAAACTAGAAAAACTATGTGAAGAAATCAACACCCTTGCACTACAGCAAAAAGCAGTGGTTGCAATATCAATAGGCTATATAGTAGAAAGTATTAGACGAATAGGCGAATATGCAGAAGACATATCTGAAACTGTAATAAATTATTTAGTAGAAGAAGAAAAATAAAAAAATATTTTTTTATTTTGCAATCATAGAGCGTAGCCAATCAGCAACATTTTCTGCATGATCCGCAATTTCATCAACCCAATCACTAATTTTTAATAGATGATACATGTCCATTGGGCCAAGTTTTTTCTCAAGTTTATAAATTCCTTTGTTCAACTCATATTTTTTTTGATCTGCTTTCCACTCCATTTCATGAACTTTGTATATAAATTCTTTTGTTTGTTCACGTTCACGCTTGACAAAACCTGTATCGACCAAATCCTGTATATTGCAAACAGCTTGTTCCATTGCGTTTACAGTTTGCATCACAAGCTCTGCATGCTCAATAAACAATGTTCGTAATTCTTTCGGAATCTTTGTATGCCTCATATCAAGCATTTCCGAAAGATTTTCAGCATGATCAAGAATCGCGTCTTGTTCACGAAGAGCCCATAAAAATTTACCTTTGTCAACAGGCATGAAAAGACTTGAGGGAAGATGATTGCGCAGATTCCCCTTTATTACATCTGCTTCGTGCTCGATCTTAGAGACATTTTTTGCAATATTTGAAAAACCCGCATATTCTCCTTTGTAATAGTTTATCAATCCTTTTTCAAGAAGTTCAATGCCTTCACTTACTTTACACATATGCTCAACAAGCTGTGTAAAGGGAGTTCTACGCCTAAAAGTATCAGTTAACGGTGCCCTAAAGTGATTTTCTTCTTCAGTCATTTTTTCACCCACATTATACAAATATTGCTCTCAATAATAAGAATATTCCTATTGACGTGCCTGCTGCTATTGGCAGGGTCAACAACCAGGATACAACTATTTTTTTAATCACACGTAAATCAACGGCCTCCAGACCTCGTGCAAGACCGACTCCAATAACTGCACCAACAACGGTGTGTGATGTGGAAATGGGCATACCAAGTCTTGATGCAACTAAAACAGTTGTTGCTGCACCAAAATCCACAGAAAAGCCACGGGTGTTGGTCAAACTTGTAATCCTTTCCCCCACCGTTTTCATCACTCGTCTTCCCCAAGTCAATGCACCAAAGGCTATACCCAATCCACCAATTGCTAAAAGCCCAAAAGGTATCGATGCTTCAGAGCTTAGCACACCATTTTCTGCCAAAGGTATTATTCCTGCAACAGGCCCGATAGCATTTGCTACATCATTTGCGCCAATAGAAAATGCAACATAACAAGATGTTCCAACTTGTAATTTCCTAAAAATATTCTCAACCGTGGAGTAATCTTCTTCTTTTTTAGCTTTTATTTTTCTTAATAAAAGCATACCTATTATACCAATTATTAATGCTACTAACGATGAAATAACTACTCCTTGAAAATCTGAAATATTATAACTCTTACTTATATGCGTTTTAAATAATAACGAAGCGGAAACCAGAAAACCCGTTGTTCCAATAATTACCGGACCTACAATTTTTGCAGCGCCAACTGGTTCTTCTTTTGCAAAAATAAATTTCACAATTATCTTAAAAACAAAAAAAGCAATGACACAACCAAAAACGGGAGATAGGACCCAACTCGCTGCAACATATCCAATTTTTAACCAATTTACCGAACTTACGCCGCCTGCGATTATTCCAAAACCCATCAAAGCACCAAGTATTGAATGAGTTGTTGAAATTGGCATTTCTTTCCATGTTGAGAGTGTTGACCATATTGCTGCAGCAAGTAGAGAAGATACAAAACCTAGAAGTAATAGAGTAGGTTGTATGCTTTCAACATTTATTATTTCTGATTTTATGGTTTGAGCAACATGTGGTCCAACAAGCACGGCGCCTAAAAATACGAGAACTCCTGCAATTATTACTGCTTGTTTATGGGTTATCGCCTTTGCTCCTACGGCAGTTGACATGGAGTTTGCTACATCGTTTGCACCGATGCTCCAGGCCATATAAAATGCAATGGCACCAGCCGCACCAATAATTAACCAAACTGGATCTACCAAAGACCTCCACCCTATAATGAAATTTTTAAATGGTATAGAGTGGTATAAAGGCCATATAGAAAAGTATTGCGAAAATATCAAAACAAAACTATCTATAGTTTATTGTCAACATCGTAATATCTATTTTCACAGCACCCATCAGCAAGATCAAATACTATCATTTTTTTCTGTTTTTCTTTACCGATATCAACAACCGTGACTTCGATTTTGTCTTTGTCAATATCGACGATATTAAAGGTATTTCCAAAATGTGCTCGTGTTCTTGTACATGAAAAGGTTCCTGCATTGACCAGCAATGTCTTATGAATCTTGACGGCAAAAGGAACATGACGATGTCCCATTAACACGAGCGGTATCTCATTTTTTAACAGAATGTCCAACGTCTCACCCGCATCTTCAATCATATTTGCTTCTCGTCCTGAATTGGGAATGGGGATCACATGATGATGAAAGCCAATAATCGTGTGTTTGTTTTTCTTGACACTTTGCTCAATGAGTTTGTGACGACCACGGCCAAGTCGACCATCATCTTTGTCAGGCTCACTTGAAGCAAGACCGACCAGATTAAGCCCATCAAAGCTATGGATAAAATCAGTTTCTCCAAAAAATTCGGGAAATAATTTGTATCCCAAATTGCGCTCATCATGATTACCAGGAACAATGGTAAGACGAGGGTTGATAGCTTTTAATTGCTCCTGTGCTAACTCATACTCTGGAAGCAGACCCCATGTTGTCAAATCGCCAGAAATAAACACCAGATCAGCATCAGATTTATTGACTTGTTTCATTGCTTTCTTGTACATTGCTTCATTAAAATCAGTACCAAAGTTACAGTGAATATCCGAGATGTGTGCAATTCTCATAGACAGCGATAAAACGTGGTTCTTTAAATGTTTTATCTACAGAGATCACAAAAAACTATAGTGAATGGGAACCAAGAACGTGCAGGAGTAATTCTAACGCAGCGGCACAGGTGCTTTCCTTATTTTCCACACGATTTCCTGAAAAATGACATTGCTTCACCTCAGTTTTTTCTTTGGTTGCCACGGCAATGTACACCAAACCAACAGGCTTTTCCTTGGTGCCTCCAGTTGGTCCTGCAATGCCGGTGACTGAAAGCCCAATCATAGCGTTTGAACGGCAACGAATGCCCTCGGCCATAGCCTGTGCCACCTCTTTACTGACTGCCCCATATTTGTCCAATAGCTCTTGAGGGACCTCTAATAATTCTCTCTTCGCATTATTACTATAACTCACCACGCCTCGATCAAAATAATCAGAACTTCCTGAAATATTGGTCAAGGTGTGTGCAATAAGTCCACCCGTACATGACTCTGCGGTCGCAACAGAAAGGTTGCGTTTTTTCAAGACACCAGCAATAGTATCGAGTAGTTTGTCATCAACCATATTACGAACCTCAACAATCAGACATGATTCCAGTATTATAAATGCTTTGAGGACAGCAACGTTATATAGGAAAACTCTAATCCAGACCTTGCATCGAGACCATATAGCCCCGTGGTGTAGCGGTCAATCATGTTGGCCTTTGGAGCCAGCGACTCCAGTTCGAATCTGGACGGGGCTATTCTGAAATAATAGTACCGTTCTTGTTTAGAAAATACCGGAAGGCAATACACACTTTTATTTATAGATTTGGTTATATAATTTATTTATAGAAAAATATTTAATATATTTAATAATAAAAGATCCTAAAACTTTAGATTGCGTGCTATACATGAATGAGCTTAAAGGAAAGAGGATTGTTATTACTGGCGGAGCAGGATTCATTGGGTCCAATCTCGCAAGAGCGTTATCAGCGCACAACAACCAAGTTATTGTTATCGATGATCTTTCCTCAGGAAAGTATCATAACATCAAGGATTTAATAGAAACAAAAACAATAGCGTTTATACAAGGGAGCGTTACCGATTACGCTCTCTTACGAAAAGTATTGAGTGATGATATTGATGCTGTATTTCATTTAGCGGCAATTGCCAGTGTGCCACAGAGCATACACAATCCGTTAACTACTAACAAAGTAAACGTTACAGGAACGCTAAATGTGCTACAGGCGTCGAAGGAAAACGCAATTAAAAAGATGATATTCAGCTCCTCTTGTGCAGTCTATGGAAATCCTTCAGGAGGAAACTTGCCTCTAAAAGAAAGCGCGCCAGTACATCCAGTTTCTCCGTATGCTACAAGTAAACTTGTAGGAGAACAATATTGTTCTTTGTATAATACTCTCTACAATCTACAAACAACATGTCTACGATATTTCAATGTATATGGCCCCCACCAGAACCCGTCCAGCGAATATGCGGCAGTCATTCCAAAATTTATGCACAACATGTTACAGGACCGACCTCTTGTGATTTATGGTACTGGCGAACAAACAAGAGATTTCATCTTTGTTTCAGATGTGGTCGATGCTAATATTTTAGCTGCAAACCATAATGTAACTGGAATTTTTAATATAGGTAGTGGAGAACAGGTTTCAATAGCAAACCTCGCCCACTTAATTATGAAGGCAGGTAACGCACAGGCAAAGCTGGCGTATACGGATAAGCAACATGGAGACATACAATCATCTCAAGCAGATATTTCTCGCGCACAAGAAAAGCTACACTTCCAGCCTAGGATCAACCTTAGCAAAGGGCTTGCCGAAACAATGACCTGGCTACAACAACCACAGGTAGCGACTAAATAAAAAAGCAAACGTGGCAGAACGGAGAATAATGAGTGTGAAAATAAAACAGAAGAACAAGGATTCATCTACCTCCGATCAGATGTATGATAAAAAACTCGTTAGTGACTCATTACAAATTGTTGCAAAGGGAACAAGTATTGTACTCATTGGCACAATCATAGGATCGGTTTTAGCAGCAATATTTCCCATTATTATTGCACGATCGTATTCTCCTGCTGAATTTGGCGCATATGCATTAGCAATGACCGTTTTTCTTTTTTTAGCGCAAATTTCCTTTTTGGGGTTAGATGACGGCTGTCCCCGACATATTGCATTCTATCGAGGAAAAAAGGATTACGGGAAAGTAAAAGATACCATACGTTCTTCTTTTGAATTTATCATTTTTTCCAGTGTTGCTGCAAGCATCATTCTTTTTGTATCTGCAGAGTGGATTAGTATTACGCTGTTTAACACCAGCCAACTGACCAAACCATTACAAGTCCTCTCTTTTGCCCTTCCTTTTTGGCTTGTCGTCATGTTTATTGTAAGCGTATTTAGAGGATTTGATCGATCAAAAGAAAACGTCTATTTCAGTAATATATTGTTCAACGCAGGAAAGATACTTTTTGTTATTCCTGTCATCGTTTTGGGCCTAGCATTTGATTATATCTTTTATGCATTTACTCTTAACATCATCGTCATTTTTTTTATTGCCATTATCTATTACAAGAAAAAAAGCCCCAAGGAGATACGTCTCAAGCAATCGGAAGATTCTGTGAGAAAAGATCTACTTCTTTTTTCTCTACCTCTCGTATTCAGTGGCATGTCATGGTTTTTTCTTCAAGCAACTGACAAATTTATGATTGGTTTTTTAATGCAAAACTATGATGTTGGACTGTATAATACTGCATGTACGGTGTCGGGCTATCTTAACATCTTTTTAGTCAGTCTTATGTTTATTTATCAGCCAGTAGGTACCAAACTACACGGTGAAGGAAAAACCAATGAAATTAGAAAGTTATATCAGATTATCACCAAATGGATCTTTTTGATTGCATCTCCAATAATCATGTTTGTCATTTTGCAACCCGGCCTTACCATATCCATCTTATTCAGTAGTAGCTACCTAGGAGCAGCAGTTCCTCTTCTGCTCCTCTTTATAGCCTATACACTACGCGTATGTCTTGGCCCTGCAGGTGGAACCGTTATTATGCTAGGAAAAACAAGGCAACTTATGTACATCGTAATAGTCATGGCCATCACAAATATTGTTCTCAATTGGTTTTTAATACCAATCTATGGAATCTCTGGTGCTGCACTTGCAACAGGAGTTTCCATTCTCCTCCTCAGTGTGTTTGAGTTGCTTCTTCTACATGCAATATCTAGCATTCAGCCCATTACTACAGTATATGGAAAAATTCTTGCAATCTTTGCAACCATACTCGCACTTGCATATCTAATCACCACATATGCACCAATATCATTTTCTACACTGGCAAAAGTGCTCCTACTTGTAGCTTCTTATTTCTTATTTGTTCTCATGGCAGTTGCATTCAACCTTTTCACGGAAGAAGATCTCCTGCTTGTTGAACTCGTTGAGAAAAAGTTGGGTATGAAAATCCCACTCATCAGAAGGCTCATTCGGTAGTATGCTTCCCTTAAGAAGGTTATGATATCTCAAGCTGCTTCGTTTGTTTTACTGGAATTCCTGCATCTTCTAAAAAATCTTCAAATGACGTATAATACGGCTGTGTTTGTAAAAAATGTTCAAAGGCGGCACCTAGTTGGCTTTGTACACTCATGGTCGCTCGTCGTTCTTTTTTCATTTTGAGGCGTAGTTTGTTGTTAAATGTCATGATGGATTGCTCATCTCTTTTGAGAAACAAGGGGAAAAACTCTATGAAATCTTCTTCGACGGGCGATCTGCCTAACGTTTCGTAGATTGATAAGGCATATTCTTTTGCTTCGCGTATGCATGCTTTCTTTCGTTTTTCAAAATAGGCATCAAGATCGATTATCCTTTTTGCAGGCATGCCTGTAGCAACACAGTTTGATGGAATATCCTTATTGATGAGAGATTTCGCACCAATAATAACATTATCTCCAATGGCCGATCCTTTTAGAATCGTGACATCTGCTCCCATGTATACGTTATTACCAATGACAACTTTTCCAGAAGATCCAACAATCTCGTGATATTTTTCTCTAAAAACAGACCATTCAAATCCATGAGTCATTAACGCAAAAGGTGCAACAATTTCAACATTGTCTCCTATATGTACTAATGAAGGGCGCGTGATGTCAATATGTACGGCTTGTAGATCTCCATAGAAATGAACGTTGGTTCCAATTGTTACTCCTTTTTTTCTGAGAAATGAGATAAATGCGATCGAGTTTCGTTTTGTCCATCGCCGCCTCAGATAGTCAACAACCATGTATTACATCCTCTAGACCTGTAAAAGAGCATCAACATCTTCTTTGAGCTGTGATTGGACTTTTTCAAGACCATATTTTTGTGCAGATGTTTTTGCGTTTTCCGATAGTTGTTTATACCGTGTTTTGTCATATGTTAACGTAAGGATTGCTTCAGCCATTTCTTCTGCTGAAGTTATAATAAATCCATTATAGCCATCCTTAATGTAGTCTGTATGCGTTGGTATATCATTTGCTATTGTTGGTAAACCCACGGCCATATATTCGAATATCTTCTGGGGGGGAGACTTGTTATAGTATTCATTTTTTTCAAGTATTGATATGCCAATGTTTGCCTTTGCAAGAAATTCTGGAATTTTGCTATGATCCACGATTCCATATAATTTGATGTGATTTTCAAGTCCCATGTTCTCAATGAGGGGCGTCCACTGTTCAAATTCCCTTTCAGAGTTCCCTAGACTTGCATACGTAATGGATTCATCCTGCTCCCTCAATAGTTTCATGGCGTTAAGAATCATATCTCCTCCACGGACAGAAAAAAATGGGCCTGTATTGATCACGGTATGCTCCTTTTGTGCATTGAGAAAAGAACGGACATTGTACCGTGCTAAATCAACACCAAAGGGAAGCCATCGTATAGTATGTTCTGGAATTCCGTAGTCGATGAGAAACTGCTTCATTTGCGGAGAAACCGTTATGATAAATGAACTTTTACGAAATGAATCTATTAACATTTTAAAGGATAGCTTCTGATCAAATCTCAAGCGATCTTCTTTTTTCGAATATCCGAAGGTTTGATAAGGACAGACATCAACAAACCGAAGAACCGGTTTTTCTAATGGGAATGAGTAAAGAGAATCGTACCAGACTACCAGGAGGTCATATTCTACTTTTTTGAGTTTTTGATTAATGATACGGTCATTAATTACACTTTGACTAAGAGAAGGAAACGGAAGATAAGAAAGATCAATGTATTGTGCATTTACTCCTTGTTTTTTAAAAAAAGAGGTTGCATTGGTCAGTAATGTGACATTAAAGTGCTTAGAAAAAAATTTTAGCATATTAATACAATAAGATGTTGAGATGAGGGCATTGTAATTGATTTTTATCACAATTGCAACATTCATAGTTTTCACGTACCTGCAATAACAATGGTTTTTTGACATTGGTAAATCTTGTTGTGCTTCAATATACCGTTACTGAAGGATTGCACATCGTCTCGTTCTAAACCATAAGATACGAGTTCTTTTCCCAAATTTGGGTTGTACAATACATATTCATCTTCTTCAAGGGAATCGTTAAAATACGTGTAGAATTCTTCATTTCTTGGCACAAGAACCCATACTTGAAGCTCGTCTTTTTCATACATATGCATAAAGGTAAATTTTTTAAGAAAATACCCTGCATTAATACCTCCTATTGCCAGTTTTGCTGGTTGTTCCACCGGCATGGTATGTGCTAAGAAGTTACAGGCGTATTCTTCTTCACTCACCTGATAGAGATGGTCATCATACGAGCTTCTAATTGGTCCAAAAATGGACAGCATGACAATAATGGCGACAAAGAGTAATGTTGGCTTTTTCCATTTAGACATGAAAAATCCTATTCCCAGTACAAGAGGAATAAAGAGGATTTGTAACGCCCGGGTACCCAAGATGGAATAAAACATGCCAATACCAAAGTAGACTCCCCCAGTTACGCCTAAAGCAATTGCAGGAAAGTTAATTTTTCTTTTAACGAACAAGATAAGAAAACCAGTGGAAAGCACAACCCATGTAAGAGGAATTCTAACTCTATTGGTCAAGCTTATGAGTTGGTTGACGAAGCCTTGTGGCTCCATAAATGAACGTGATATGTTGATTGTATATTCTTCGCCGAACCCATAAATCGTTTGGGTGAACGCATCAATAATGATAGGGAGAAAGAACGTCGTGTAGTAAATTAAAACCGTGCTATAGAGACATCCCATAAGCAGGAAACTGTTTCTGAATTCCTTTTTTTTAATGGCATATATCCCTAAAAACAGGAGATATATCGCAGGGATAAACAAGTGCGTGAAAACTAATACCGTAAAAATGAGAATGCTCAAAAATTTGTATGCCGTCTTTTTTTGATCAAAAAATAACAGTAAAAGCAGGAACAGTATAAGCGCGAGCGTTTGAGGAACCCACTGATAATTAAGATAGGTAAATATCGCGATAAAATAGATCGGGACTGCTAAAAAAGCGATGTGATAAATGTCGTGTTCTGTTATTTTAAAAATAAACAGATAGAGATGGCATGCAATCAATATTCCAAAGAGAGCAAAGAACAGGGCAGCAAGGCCATTAGCCGTAAGCCCGAGTAGCTGACTGGTCATTTCATTCAAAGTAAAAAAAATGGGATAGTGAAAATAGGATTCGACCGCGGAATTTATACCAGTGTGATGAAACACTTCAAACATTGCTTTTACGCCCCCACTGTCTGAAGTGGGTACATAAGAAAAGTAGAACACATACGCATAGAGGACGATGGGGAACAGTGATGCACAGATTACTCTCACACTTTTTCTTGTGGTGAAATATCCTGTTACAAACAATCCCATTAATGAAAAAAGTATTCCGGGCCAAATCATTGGATGAAACTGAGAAAAAATAATATCATCAAAGTCGGGCATGGAAATAGGATATGTAAAATGCCACGAAATGAGCAGAAACAATAACCCAACAAAAAAGAATATCCCCCCAATATACACTATGTTGCTACGGTTCATGTTCGAAAGTTCCTTACAATAGTTGATAGATATTTTTCCACATCAGTGGCAATGCTGTCCCACGTGTAGTGTGTTTCTATGATGTCCCTGGCGATTTTTGCCATCTCGTCAAAGTGTTTTCTGCTATGGTATAGCTCAGTTATTGCGTGAGCGAATATTTCTGGATTGCTTGCATGCACAAGTATGCCGCATTCTCCTTTTTCAAACAGTCGTTGATGAAAAGGAATGTTAGTAGCAATGACTGGTTTGCCCATGGCCATATACTCAAGAGTTTTTAAGGGCACACTGACTCTCCACCATTCTTTTTCTGGCGGGAGCGGAATAATGCCAATATCTGATTGAGCGATGTAAGATGGTATCTGTTCATAGGCTACTCTGGGCAAGATAGCAACTTGATCAGTCACTCCTGCCTCGCGACATATACGAAGTAGCGCTTCTTGATTTTTTTCACGTATTCCAATGAGCACGAGTTTGATTTTATTTTTTAACGAGTCATCTAATACCCCCATTGCTTGTATTGCCTCCTCCATACCCCTGCTGTTTCCATGAGACCCATGATGCATGACTACAAAAGATTGAGAATAGGTAGGATTGAAAGATTCTTTCTGCAGCGATGTTATTGAAAAATCTTCAAGAGACACACCAGAAGGCCAGATACCAATGCTACCTTTTAACCCGTATTTTTTACGTAGAATATCTTCTAGCTCAGGCGTAATCGTGGTTAACCCATCAGTCACATATTTACTCAGATGAAGACAGAAGTCAAATGCCACTGCTCTTGTTTTTTGTATCGGTAGCGTTCTAATATCCAGTACTAGCGGAATATTAAGCAACTTAAAGGTCAATACAAAGGGAAGCCAGACTGAGGTTCCATCAATGATAATGACATCCGGCTTATTCTTGCGTATAAAAAGGGGGAAATAAAATGTAAGCAGAAGACCAAAAAACAGTCCAGAGAGAAGAGACGAAGGTAATGTCGGAAGATAGACGATGCTTTCATCGGTGCGTGAATAATCTCCAATATGCCTTGTCATAACGAGCATGACGTTGTGTCCTCTCTTCCTCAATGCTGCTGTTAACCCTAGCTGTGTTGTCCTCCAATATTCTGCATCTGTTATTTTGTTAATCCAAAGTATGTTCATTTACCCTCCTTGCTTCTTAGAATTACCATTGCACAGGTGAGTATAACAATCTACAATGTTTTTTGCCACCGCATTCCACGTGTACTTGGCTTCAATCGTGTTTCTTGCATTTTTACCCAGGACACATTTATACCGTTCATCATCGACAAGCGACAGTATTGATTCAGCTAACTCATTAGGAGATTTTGGAGGCACTAATATTCCATTTTCGCCATTAACAATGACATCACCATTTCCTCGAACGTCTGTTGCAATAATAGGAAGGCCACAAGACATGGCTTCTAAAAGAACAGTTGGTAGACCCTCGTGATATGAAGGAAATACAAAGAGGTCTGCATCTTGATACATTTGTACAAGTTTGTCTCTGTCAAGCTGTCCAGTAAACGTAACACGGTCCTCAAGTCCCATCTTTTTGCTTTTCTGTTTTAATTTCGTAAGATCTCTTCCATCGCCGACAAAATTAAAGAAGAGGTCAGATCGTTTGCTACAAAGATGTTGTGCACAGTTCAGGAGGTCAAACACGCCTTTCTCGTGGTCCATGCGCCCGACATACAAGATTTGTTTTTCCCCTTGTGATTTTTTTTGCTTAGGAGTAAAGAACTGTTCGTTAACGCCATTATGTAGTATACATAGTTGCACAGGATCAAGATGGTAGTTCCGTAGATCTTGAGCGACTGATGCAGAGACGGCAGTAATCGTATCTGAAGATGCTATTAATTTCATCTCTAGCGGATAACTAACAAATCTAGCAGAAATTTTTGAAACAAGAGAATAGATTGAGCGGATAGTACTGTATTTACTATCTGACAATATCGGAGAATGAATGGTAGTTATAATCGGTAGCGATGTTCTTACCAGAGGGGGCAGGGGGGTATGAATATGAACGATATCAACATGTGATTCCAGCGATTTCACTATTTTATTTAAAAATATACCGTGAAGATATAAATAAAATGGATAAAGCGGAATGAACGGTGCTCGTATTACTTCTATACCATCCAGATTTTCCCGTTGTGTTTTATGAAAAGAACCGCGAGTGATGACAGTAACTTGGTGACCTTCTTCAAGTAATTTTGTACAATAGCCATACACGTAGTGACCAATACCCTCGCAAGGAGGAAATGGAACAGAAATCACGTTACAGATATGCATAGTATTCGCTCAAGAAACTTCTATGTACCAAGGCTATCAATATATGATCGCAATGTTGTAACTAAGCCGTTTTCTTTTGTCGCGTTTGTTTTAGATTTTACAGCAGGGAGATTAAGTGCGTTCTCTAGCTCTTCAATATCGTAAAGTGCGGTAATTTTTCCGCTTTTTTCCAAAGCCTGTACAAGTTCTAATTGATGATCATTGACGTGCTCATGATACTTTTTACGGCGAGGAATTGCAATAACGGGCGTACCCTGATCCAACGCTGTAATGATGGCGCCTGCACCACCATGACATACAACAAGTCGTGCCTTCTTGTTTAACTCTTGAATTAATTGGTTATTTTCGGTAAACTCAAAATATTCTGCATTCTTTGGTTTATAGGTTGTTGATCCAACTTGCATAATGACTTTTTCAGTGCTTTTTTCCGCAATTTCATCCATTTTTTGGATTAAACGGTCAAATCCTTGAGAATGCGTACCCACGGTTACAAATATCAAAGCACTGACCCCCAGAATTTAGCCTTAAGATATTGTTTTGTCAGTTTTTCCCATTGAACCAAAAAGAGATTTGCGATAGGATAAACAATTTTACCAGATAGCGAAAGGTCGTTTACCCTACAAATACTTTCGATGAAAATTACCTTTGCACAAAAAAGTTTACTTATATAACAAAGAGGGATCGTAACATCTGCACCTGTGCTTACGATAAGCTCTGGCCGTTCTTTAAGTAAAAGTCGAAAACTCTGCACAGATATGATAAGCATATTGCCCATCATGTGAAGTTTTGTTGGACCCATACTATCTCTGAGATAATGGACGTTGGCAAGATCTTTTGTTGAGGGGGTCTTAATCGTTGCAAAGCAAATATCGTGCTCAACAAACGCTTCAATCACTCTCTGCATTTCTGTAAAATGACCACCAGGGGAAAAGGCCAAACAGATTTTCATCAAGTCATTCCTCCACAAAGAGTGTTATACCACTGCTTCATTTTGTACGCTAGGGCATCCCACTCAAATTTCTTGACATGCTCTCTTCGTTGTGTATCCATGGTATAAAAGCGTCCTGAATTATCAGTTAACAATAACCTAAGTTTTTCTGCCAAATCGGCATGATTCTTTGGTTTGCACAACAACCCACCAATGCCCCCATCGGTAACCTCTCGTATAGGAGGAATATCAGATGCAACGTAAGGAATACCTGCAGCCATGGCCTCGATAACAACCATGCCAAAACCTTCAACGATGCTTGGGAGGGCAAAAGCATGTGATTTTTTCAATACTTTTATTAGATCTCTTGTATCGTTTATTCTTCCAAGAAAATCAACCTTATGTTCAATGTCTAGCTTTTTTGACAGTTTTTGTAGATAATCTTTCTGCGGTCCACTGCCTACAATTTTTAAATTAATATCGGGAACAGCTGATTCTAAAAGCTGTATTGCCCTAAGGAGATCATCCACTCTTTTATACGGCACAAGTCGACAGACCGTTACCACCGTTGTATTGGGAAATTTTTCGTCAACAGTGGTTTTTTTGTATAGGTCTAGATCTATCCCATTATAAATTACGGCAATTTTTTCCTCATCTATTCCAAGTTTTTCAACTAATTTTTTCTTCGTAAAACCACTTACGGACGTATAGCCATCAAAATTATAGCCCAAATACTGTTTCTCTAAAAAATGTCCTGCAAAACCATTGACAAAACCCATGTTCTGTATCCATTCTCCTTGCCAAACTTCATGAATGGTTGCTACCGATGGCACACTAATCCTTTCTGCTGCTTTATAACATCCTGCGTATGAGACAAAACCACTACCATCAACAACATCAGGTTGCATGCTTGAGATTTTTTCTACAACTTGGCGATTAAATTTTAATCGTTGTAAAAAATCTCCTCGTTGAGTAAATCTCCTCTGCGCACCAACCCGATGAATGGTGACACCATCAAATTGTTCGACGCGTCTTCCGCCATCAATATGGGCAGTTATAATGTGAACATCATTGTCTGTTGCCAAGCATCGTGCTAAATTAATGGTCCTTGCATCAACTCCCCCAAAACGGGGCATTTCTTTAGGAGCCAAATACTCAGTAACCATGGCAATTTTCATTGATTGTCACCACCGTGTATGTTCAAAAAACCACTCTTCATTGGGACGTCTCAGAGCGTCCTTCTTCTCTCGCTTGTTTAATGATGTGGGGAAGAACATTCAACACCAGACCCATGAACATCCCAAGAGCGCCGATTATCAAAAACATGCTACAGAGCAGAGCATAGGGTATATTGAAAAATCCTGTTTGATTATAACACTGTAGCGTGAGTATACCTAGGAATATTCCAATTACGGCAAGAACAAAACCAGGGACTCCAATAAAAAGTAACGGGCGTCGTTCAGCAATCAACCAAATAACGTAACTAAGAACGGAAAAACCATGTGAGGCGGAATTTTTTGTAGAAGTATCCAAATTTTTATACTTACAGGTAACATTTGTGTGTGTAACCCCCAACCCCAACTCATGAGCTTTGATCAATTGTTCACTTTCAACGCTGAACGCATCTCCATTTAATTTTGGATATATGGCAGCTATTGCTTTTTTATTAAACGCACGAAAACCGCATTGACTGTCTGTGATATAGCCCCCATTGCCAAAACCAGTGGCATAATCTAATACCCTCTTCCCGATCCTTCTCCACGAAGGCATCTCGGTGTTACTCCCCGATCGTAAACCCAAGGTAATATCATGACCATTGTTCATCAAATTTCCTAAGACTAACGATATTTCATCGGGATTGTGCTGCCCATCACCATCGATAGTAATAACGTAATCAAAATTGCGTTTTATTGCATATTTAAATCCTGTTTTGATGGCAATGCCTTTTCCACAATTTTTGTTATGAGAGATAACAACGGCCCCTGCTTCTTTAGCGACTCGCGCAGTATCGTCGATACTCCCATCATCAACGACCACAACCTCATTGACATAGCGTTTACTCTTGAGAACTATGCTGCCAATCGTTGCCTCTTCATTGTAACAAGGAATTAACGCAAGCGTATGAATGTTTGTTGTATCTTTCATTATTCTCCCCCTATTACTTAATTCTATCATTTGAATAAATTCTAGCGAGTACGGGCAATTTGCCCTGTTTTTATACCAACTAACTTAAGATAATATTAATATATAAATATTTTTATTAACATCTTAACGAAAAATAGCCGACAATAACCGGCCATGGGATATAGATAAACACAAAGAAACAAAACTAGCAGCCATAACACTGTTGACAAATAGTTTCCAAGATTATTTGAATTTGAAGGTAAAGATAATATAGTTATATTTTTATAATGTTTTTATTTATGATAATAACATCTAAAAAGATTTTGCGATACATTATAAAGAATGTACATTTCTCAGACCATCCTTTTGATATTGAAGACTGTGATGCAGTAAAATTTTCAAATTGTAAGAGAAACATAAATGCTAAAGGATTTCATAAACAGAAGGAATTCACCTCAATTATCGATTTAACACAAGATTTAGAAACCATTTGGCAAAGAATGAACAAAAATACTACATCTTCAATAAAACGAGCGAAAAAGGAAGGAATTACAATTCAAAAATGTCAAGTTTATGAACGATTTTTTCCCATATACCAATCATTTATTCATAAAAAGGGATTCAAATCGATATTTGATGTTTTTGGTGTGGGAACAACAACTCTCAAAGAGATGAAAAACCATGGAACGTTATTTGTTTCTTGTCTTGATGGTGAACTGTTAAGTGGGGTGCTATTTTTAGAAAATCAGTTGACTATTGAAAGTTGGATTAGCGCATCAAAACGACTTGAAGTAGAACAACACATGAAAAATCTCGTAGGTTGCGCAAATCGTTTACTCAAATGGGAATCGATACAATATGCAAAAGAAAAAGGGATGACCGAATATGATTTGGGCGGGTTGTGGCCTCAGAATGAAACTGAGAAGGATGGTGAAAAGAGAGGGATAAATTCTTTCAAATTAGGTTTTGGTGGCAATATCGTAACCCGACATTCCTATAGTAAGATTTATTCGAACGACTTGAAAATTCTCTATACATTATATAATACTAAAAATATTAATAAGTGGAAAAAACATACACCTCGAGCTCCAAGATATGCTGCTAATTAAAAAGGAAGTGCACCATGCATCATAAAAAGAAAAACAAGGCAGACGTCAAACGGCGACTAATTCATTTCATTAAAGACAATTTTAGCTTAGGAAGCAACGTCAACACGTTAATGGATCATGATTCTTTTTTTGAAAGAGGAATCATCGATTCAACAGGGGTCTTAGAGCTAGTAAATTATATTGAAGAGACATTTGACATTACGGTCAAAGATGAAGAATTGATACCAGATAATTTGGATTCTTTAGATAAATTATACAACTACATCACCAAGAAGATTGAATATGTTAGTAAATAAGTTTCTGGAACAAAGCGCAAAAAAATTCTCAAACAAAGTAGCACTGATTAGTCAGAATGAACGAGTAACATTTCTTGAACTAGAACATACTACAAATTCCCTAGCAAACGCATTAATATTTCATGGTTTACAAAAGCAAGACAGGGTTGTAATATATCTAGAAAATTCTGTTGAATCAGTTGTATCCCTCTTTGGAGCATTAAAGGCATCAGGCGTTTTTGTGATCATACATCCTCAAGTGAAGGCAAAAAAATTACAATATATTCTAAACGACTGTCAAGCTAAAATATTAATAACTGATGCAAGACGCCTTGAGGAGATCTCTCGGATTATTTTGCATTGTTCTCATTTAACCACAATATTAGTAACTGATGAACACGACCACAACAATCCTCTGTTAGTCTCTTTCAACGATGCATTACAGTATCCAACATTCTGCCCCAGAAATAATTGTATCGATATTGATTTAGCCAGTTTGATATACACCTCAGGCTCGACAGGTAATCCCAAAGGCGTCATGCTTACGCACAGGAATATGACATCAGCGGCAAACTCCATTATAACGTATTTACAGAACACGAGCCAAGATATCATTCTTAATTGCCTTCCCTTGTCTTTTGACTACGGACTCTATCAAATTCTGATGGCTATGAAATTTGGGGGAACAGTGCTTTTAGAGAAATCATTCCTATATCCTTATCAGATCATTGACTTGATTGTCAAAGAAAAGGTGACAGGTTTTCCTCTTGTACCCGCAATTGCTGCTATTCTTTTAAAGATGAAAAATTTAGACGCTTGCGACTTCTCCAAATTACGGTATATCACAAGCACTGCCCAAACGCTACCCGTAAAGCATATAGTCCAACTTCAGAGAACATTCCCCAAAACCAAGATCTATTCCATGTATGGTCTTACCGAATGTAAACGGGCAACCTATCTGCCGCCAGAAGAACTCTTAAAAAGACCAACTTCTGTTGGAAAGGCAATACCTAATACAGAGGCCTATCTCGTGAATGAATTTGGAGAAAGAATCACGAATCCCGGAGAGATCGGCGAACTGGTGGTAAGAGGAGCAAACGTGATGAAGGGATATTGGAATCGGCCTGAGGAGACTGCCAAAAAATTAAAATCAGGGCCTTATCCTGGTGAAAAGATTTTGTTTACTGGAGATTTATTCAAAATGGATGATGAAAATTATCTCTATTTCGTTGCTCGGAAAGACAATATGATTAAGACGGCAGGGGAATTGGTCAGTCCGAAAGAAGTGGAAAATGTACTCTATGAAATGGACGATATCCTTGAGGCGGGAGCGATTGGAGTACCAGATGAAATAGTTGGACAGGCAATAAAAGCTGTCGTATCATTGAAGGATGGTTCACCAGTAGTTGAAAAGGATATTCTTCTACACTGCTCCAAACACCTAGAAAAATTCATGATCCCCAAATATGTGGAGATTTATCAGCAGTTGCCAAAGACACCAAGTGGAAAGATACACCTAAAGTGTTTGACTAAAACAACCGAGGGGAAAATTCATGACCATGCTATGGGAGTAATGTGATAATGACGTTTCATAAAGAGATTCTAAAACTTGATTGCGAAAAAGAGATTAATCAGGTTTGTTCATTCATCAAGCAACAAACGACCTCAATGAGGAGAGAGGGCATAGTGCTAGGGCTAAGTGGAGGCATCGACTCTGCTCTTGCCGTCGAGTTATGTGTACGGGCGCTTGGAAAGGACAAAGTACTTGGTCTGCTCCTCCCAGAAAAAGAGTCCAATCCCGTAAGTGCCACGTATGCCAAAAAACATGCTAAGAAATTGGGAATCAAAGCAGAGATCAATGACATCACCGCAGTTCTGGAGAGGATTGGAACATATAAAAAAAGAGACAGCGTCATCAAAAAAATTTTTCCAGATTACACGAGCAAACATGGAGTTAAAATTACCTTGCCTTCTGATTTGTTATCCAAAGATGCATATAACGTTTTCACATTAAGAATAAACGACAACAAAGGTAAAGAAACGTCGTTTCGACTTGACAAAAAAACACTTAATGGCATTGTCGCAGCCACCGATACCAAACAGCGAACACGGATGATGCATCTCTACTACTATGCAGAAATGAAAAACTATCTTGTATGCGGTACGACCAATAAAACTGAATTACTGCAGGGCTTTTTTGTTAAATATGGAGATGGTGGAGTTGATATCGAGCCCCTGGCGCATCTGTATAAAACACAAGTTTACCAGCTCGCTACATATTTGAGTGTGATACCAGAGATCATAGAAAGAACTCCCAGCCCAGACACGTTTAGTTTTCAAGTAAGTGATGAGGAATTCTACTTTCGCATTCCATACAATATCCTTGACCCACTGCTGTATGCGTGGGAAAACAACATCAAAATACCTGAAGTTTGCGAAGCGATGGGTCTAGAGGAACAGCAAGTACAACGGGCATTCAGAGATTTTACGGGGAAACATGCTGCTACGAAACACTTAAGACAATTACCTCCAACACTCACTCAAGAAGGTAGGGAGGAGGGAAAATGAATCGCTGTCTCAAATGCATATTACCTGAAACCTTTCCAGGGATTAGAATTAATGAAGACGGAATCTGCAACTTCTGCCTTGAATTTAAAGGAATAAAGCATCTGGAAAGCAAAAAGACAGCATACAAAGAAAAATTTGATGGGTTGGTTAAGGAGTACAAAGGAAAAACCAATTACGATGCCCTACTGTGCTATAGTGGTGGTAAAGATAGCACCTACACCGCCATCAAACTAAAGGAAAAATATGACTTAAACATTCTCGCCATTACCTTTGATAATGGATTTCTTTCAGAACAGGCGTTTAGGAATATCAGAACAGTAGTAGAAAACCTGGGGATCGATTATGTCGTCCTCAAACCTCGTTTTGATGTCCTTAAAAAAATTTTTTACGAATGCTCGACTAACAATCCATATGCTGCAAAAACCATTGAACGGGCAAGCACCATTTGTACATCTTGTATGGGGATCGTGAAATTCAGCGCCCTTCGTACCGCACTTGAGAAGGACATTCCATTCATTGCATTTGGTTGGTCGCCGGGCCAAGCACCCATTACTTCTTCAATCATGAAAAACAACCCACAAATGGTAAGAATGATGCAAAAAGCAATCTTTCAGCCATTGCACCAAATCGCTGGGGACGAGATAAATCCCTATTTCCTTGAAGAAAGGCATTTTGATGGTTCGTATCGTTTTCCATATAACATCCATCCCTTAGCGTTTTTGGAGTATGATGAAGAAAAGGTATACCGAGAGATATCTCAGTATGGGTGGGAGGCACCCCAAGACACAGATGCCAATTCCACCAATTGTCTGCTGAATTCATTTGCAAACGTCGTACATAAGAAACAATTTCATTTTCACCCCTATGCATTTGAATTAGCAAACTTGGTTCGAGAGGGGCACTTGGACCGAGAATTAGCATTAGAGAGAATTAACAAAATCGAAGACCCAAAAACAGTTGCCTTTGTGCAACAGAAGTTAGGAATAAAATGAACAGCTATGCCATCGTTAAAGCGGATGTAGAACGTGATAAGAAAGATATTCTCACCATACTGCAGAGAAATCTAGATACGGCATCATCGCAAAGATATGATTGGAACTATGTACAGTGTCCCTATGGAATTGCTTCATGCTGGCTGGCGAAATGTGAATTTTCCCATACATTGACTGGTTCAGCAGCTCTTTTTCCAAGAAAATGGTTTGTGAATGGAAAACCAACGTGTGCAGCAGTAGCTGGAGATTTTGCCATAGATAAAAAACATCGAGGATTTGGTCCAGCATTCAAATTACAAAAGGAAATTTTATCAAGGGCGAGAGATGCTGGATTTAGCTTTATCTATGGAGTACCTAATGAACTTTCGAGAGCTTTTTTTTTACGAATAGGATATATAGAAATTGGAAAATTTAAACGATATATAAAACCAATAAAAACAGAAAAGGTGTCAAAGGAGTATCTGCCACAGATCCTTCAACACAAAATAGTTTTAAAAATGGCAGACCTTGTTACCAGCATTATCTCAAAAGAACAACGCTATACAAAAAATGACAAGTACGCCGTAGAGATGCCAGAATACTTTGATGAGAGGTTTGATGCGTTGTGGAAAGATATCTCAAAACAATTTATCATCATTGGAGAACGGACTGCACAGTTTCTCAACTGGAGATTCAAACAGCCCTCTGCACAAAGGTATGATATCTTTTGTATCGTGGATGAGAACAAGGAACTTGCAGGATATATCGTGTATTGTATAAAGGAGAATATCTGTCATGTTGCCGATATGTTATTCAAATCCTCTGAGGAAACAATAATCTCTCTATTAGCAGAGTTTACACGACATATAAAAACAAAGGATGTGGGTGCTATCGTTATCCGTTATCTTGGAAATGAATTATTTCAAAAGAAGTTAAAAGAATTTAATTTCTTTATGACAAAAAAGGACAATGCTATGGTAATGTTGTATGACGCAGGTCTTCCTTCAGAATCATGTCTCTTGGATGAAAACAACTGGCATTTTTTCACTGGGGATAGCGATGTATAAAGAGATGTATCGCGACCCGGCACCAAGGTGATAACATGGAAATTGGCATAGATTGTGTTGCTCTCTCTCGATTTCAGAAAGATGTTGTTTCAAAAAGAACTATCCTACAAAAGATATTTACAGAACGTGAAATTGCCTATTGTAAAAAAAAGGTGCATTCCTACCAACATTATGCAGTTCGGTTTGCTGGTAAAGAGGCAGTTGTCAAAGCATTTTCTTGCTATGGGATCAAGCTATCGTTAAAGCAAATTGAAATAGCAAACAAAAAAAATGGAATTCCTTTTGTCACGATTGTAGATGCAGATGTGGACGATTTTGATGTAAAACTAAGCTTGTCTCACTCAGAAGACGCTGCTGTTGCTATTGCCCTTGTTGTTAAAAAATCAGAAAACTGAACTCGCCATTCTTATTCATACTGCCAATTTGAACATACTATGTCCTTTTTAATGCATTCAAAATCAAAGGATATAACAGAACATCTGATCGGAACAACTCGCATTGTGCAAGGATATTATCACTGCCCGTTATATCAAATCTATTAAGACGCATACGATCTACATTTTTATCGGTAAATGGCAGGTAATTTTTTCTGCATCCGATAGTGATCCCTAGTTCAATTCCCGCCTCTCGCGATATCTTAATAATCCTATCCGAATAATTTCCGTTTGGGTACGAAATAGCTAAAGGAGTCATTCCAGTAATCGAACGAAGAGTATCTTGAGCGGCACGTATCTGCGACTTTATGGCATCGGGATCATAGTTGGTGAGAATAGCATGGTCACTAGTATGATTGCCAAGAAAGACATTACTCTCTTTAGAAAACTCTCGAAGTTCGCGGGGTGTAAAAGGCCGATCGATGTCACCTTGAGGCTCTAGGGCTTGTTCTCCAAATGTTCTTTGAAGATATTCTTCAATTGCTTCAGCAGTTTTTGTTTTTAATTCGTTTTGCTCGCGCACGATTTCTTTTGTTGATCTTCCTGCTTTTTTTCGTTCTCTGTATACAACATCCCACCAGAAGCTTTTGTTGTGTGTTACGTGATTGGTAGAAATAAAAAAGACGGCAGGAATATCATATTTCTGTAGAACAGGCAACGCATAGAGATTATTGTAATAGCCGTCGTCAAATGTTATCATAACATAGTGGCTATGGTTTTTTAAACCAGACATAACGTCATCTGGTGACACAAAGATGTAGTCATGATCCAAGTAATAGTCTACAAATTGGTGAAATTGTTCCACCGTAATCCACGGTTGTGGATCGACGAGATCCAACAGGCGTTCTTTTTCGTCACGAAATAATCCATGGAAAAGAAAGGTGCTAAGAGAACTCTTCTCCTGAAATAATTTCAAATATACTTTGGAAAGTATTGAATCTGGAATCTTAACAAAAGATGCAATATTTTTTTTCAACGCAATCGCTCTCTAAATAAATGTAATTTTATTATATATATATTTATATCATTATAGGTTAATATTCTTTCTCCTTTTAGAACCATACGCTGCTTTCCTGTACCAGGACATCCATGAACATATGAACAACAATTGACCAAAAACCCATAAGCCATATCGGTTCTCTCTTTGTTTGTATCCCATACCTGAATATAATGAGAGCAGCAATAGCAATTGGCCCCCATAGCACATGGGAAAGTTCATGATAGGACAGAACGGCTTCAAACGAAACAAGGTGGGTTGAATAATATACTATTAAAAAGACATCGGGGATGAAACTAAATAGTATGCATACGACTGCAAGAAACAGACGTTCTTTTATTTTATCACTGCCATCAAAATACTCTCTAAAGTAATATCGACCAATGATAAACATGGCACATCCGGCCACCAGATGAGGAATAAATCCAGGCATTGCTTTCACAACATATCAAGAAAAATTTAGAGAATACCCATGTTTAGGTGCAATTCTTCATACGCATTGTTAATGTTTTTTCCAATTATGCTTGCGTAATCTTCATAACGCACATACAGTTGAGTTGGCGCAGTAAAGAGAAGAAACAGCACTTTGAACTCTCCTTGTTTTGTGATATTAAACGTATAGTTATACAGCCACTGTGGAGTCCATGGCATTTCTGCGTCTTTAAATTCATGAGGCAAGGTAATGTTGATTTTGTGTAAGAACCAGGCATTACGATACGTCGTCGTATTTTTCAATCCATCATAAGAGATTGTTTGGTTAAGGAGCCATATCTCAACAGTGTAATCAACGAGCCGACGTTCATGATTGGTAATTCCAACAGTCACCATTGCATTTTCACCAGCATATACGTTTTGGGGATAGTCTGATATAGTACCATCTGAGCCTAGTAAATAAAATTCAGTATATGTCTCAGCAGATTTTGGGACGATTGAAACATACGCAAAAGTAACGACGGTAAGTATTATCGCTGTGAGGAGTATGCTAAGAAGTGCTTTATCGACATTATTTTCAGGCGTTGTCAATGAAAGGTGAATGGATAGAACGAATCTCTCATTTGGGGAGGTTTTTATCCACCTATAGGCTGCAATAGCACCAACACCAAGTATAAAGAAAAAAAGGCAAAAACCACTTGAGGGTTGTTGTATATCAAAGGGCGTGTAGTTAAGTCCCACTCCAATAAGAGCTACGAGTACTAATGAGAGGCCGATGCTTAATGCAATTCGTTCTACAGTATCAATCCCCTTTTCTGACTTTCTAGTGGGGAAAAGCGCAAAAACAAGCATATATCCCGGTATAAATAGCACAAAGGGCATTCCTAGGATAATACGTACTATCTCCCCCATATCTATCAGTGAGAGGGGAATTAGTAAAAAACTCAATGATATGCACAGAATGATATCAACTGGATAACGTGAAAAAGAAAGCCTCATGTTCTCAACTCAAGTTAATAAAAACGAGTATTTTTTTTACGATAGCGACAACAAAGACGATAAAAAACACGCCAACAAAGATATTCATCCGATGCTTAAGTTGGATAGTGGTAAATCGACCAGTAAACTCTTTTGCAATGAGCAGACCAATAAATATCAATATGATAAATGCCTCGATATCTGTATCTCCTGTAACGAAAAGCATAGCCACAACCCATGCTGCAATAAACAATGTTATTCTTTCAGCCATCAACAATGAGTATCCTCCCGCGTAGTTCTTTTTTTGATAAAATGGAGATGAAACGCCATTTTTCCCCCGTTGTGCTTGACATCTTTTATCCACAGCTTACACTGCGATCCATCCGCTGTTCGAGTGATTGCCGTGAGAATGGCACTACAGGTTGGACAGGGATATTGTTTACAAAGATTTTCGTCATTGGGGCAATAGTAGGGTTTTTCGAATTCCAATATCCAGCCATTGTTATGCTTTGTAAACGATAGCGAGTCGATCAGATCAATTCCTACAAATTTCTGTAATTTGTCTTCTATATCTTTTACTTCCGTGTTCTCAAAATGAGCCTCTTTCTCAATTTTCTTCAATAATTTTAGACCAGAGGGGGGCATTGATATTCCCAGATTTCTTCCACCTGCCCTTGTTAAAAAAACGTCATCATCAGCTATATCGGGAATCTGTATGACATCCATGTTGTTTGGAGGGATTAAAACCCGTTCTTCTGTGAGTGGTGCTGTTTTTGGTAAAAAAACAGCATTTCCTTTGAGGTGTAATTTCTCAATTATCTGTTTTACTGCAGTTATGTTTCCTTTAATCTGATCATCACTTATTGTTTTAGGGACACTATTTTTGGTTAGCATAAAAATTACAAAAATTCCAATGAGTATCGACGCGAAACCCATCTTAATGTTAAGTGAAGTGGGATTGATGAAGAACGCTATACCTATTGCTAGTAGTATTACTCCAGCAATTTTTGCTCTAACGGAAGAATGATAGAACGAATAATAATGTTTCAATTGGTTTGTTCCCCCATTGATTAAAAAACATAAGGAAATATATGATTTAAATATTTTCCTTATTATTTTAATCATTCTCTTTTAGCGCCTAGCACTAATACGAAAAAGAGTTTAGGTGATGCTTTACCAACAAACTTTTAATAAGTATTTGGTATTCTTGGCACTTACTTCACTACTTGCTCCCGTGGTGTAGTCCGGCCAATCATTCCGGCCTTTCGAGCCGGCCACTCGGGTTCGAATCCCGACGGGAGCATTGTACCCATAACAAAATTACAGATATGACTTTCTTTTTTATGTGACTGCGTAAAAAATGAAAAACTGTAGAGTTAAAAGAAAAAAGAAGTGAGAGTTTTAGATAAATAACATCATCACTTTTTAGATTTTTCTTCTTTGCTCAACTCCGATACTATCTTCTTGCCCGATTCGCCAACAATATCTTTCAAGCCCCATCCAAATGCTATGGCGATAGCAGCGGCAACTCCCCAAGCAAGTGGTTGTAAGAACGTGTAGATAATGGAGGTGTCTATTTTCCATTGGTCAAGAGTTATGACAATTATTACTAGCATAAGAACTGCTCTAAAAAACATCGCTATGATGTTAGCACCTGCAATTTTATATTCTTTAGTGGTGTTTTTAATGAAGGTGACAATCCATTCAACAACCACAAGCCCTACGATTAAAACAAGGATGCCTGCTATGAGATTCGGTAGGTATAAAAGCACTAGGTTGACGAAGTTACTGAGCATGGTTATCCCAAGAATATTTATTGCAATAAGTATGAATATGACATAAAAGAATACGGAGACAATCATTCCAATTAATTTTTCAAATGTTATATTAAGGATTGTCAACATTCGATTTATTAATGGATTTTTCGATAGTTTATCACCAATTTTTGCTCGTTCTAAAAGTTTTCTGACGCCTCCGCCAATAAGTTTGCCAATAATATAGCCGATTATAAGAATGATAATCGCTGCTATGATACTTGGCAGAAAGGCTATCATCGATTGGACGGCAGCATTTAACCCACTACTAATCGCGTCTGTTATTACTTCTAAAACCATATTTGTTTCACTCCCCACATAGAGCAATGAATAATTTTAGGTTATAAAAATGTTTGTAACATGATTTAGCATACTATAACTTATTCTAAAGAGCAATAGTGAAATGTTGAATGGAATACAATGTTAGTTTTATGGTCCATCTTATCTATTATCTGCTTAAAAGGCATATCCTTAAAGCAACACTAAACGAACCTGAAAGAATGAATTACTGTTTTTTATAAAAATTTTACAGCGATGCTCTTTCATTTGTTTCTGGTAACACAGGCAACACTATAAAAGTCAGGCAGCCATGTCAACGTTGTGAGTGAAAAAGTCAAGATATACGGAGAGCGAAACACTGGCACCAATTATCTTTCACAGTTACTTCAATTAAATCTCGAAGTATCTGTATTGCCGGGTGTAGTTCCTGGCCATATTAGTATCTTATCAGACGCAATACGATTGCTCGCTCCTTGGGGGCGTCTTAATGAAACACTGATAGATCATTATTTTAAACAGACCTACCAAAAAAATCTTGGATGGAAACATGCGTTGCTATCAACAACTCTTTTGCAAGCCATTGCTACATACCCCAAACCAGTATATTTTATAACTATGACAAAAAACCCATACTCCTGGTTACTCTCATTACACAATAATCCCTACCATGTCCAAAACGCCCATGAAACGTTTGAGGAGTTTCTCACCGAGCCGTGGGTAGCGGTAGGGCGTGAACATGGTTCAACGCCATTTGACAATCCTATCGAAATGTGGAATCGTAAGAACGCTTCATATCTTTCATTAGGAGGCATTGCACCTGCTCTCAATATTAGATATGAGGATGTGCTTGCAAATCCTGCAAAAATGGTCGGGAGTATCGCTGCAGAATTCAACCTTCCAAATAAATCAAAAACGGTACGAAATATACAGGCCTCAACAAAAGAAAAAGAAAAGGATTTTTCATATTACCAACACTATTATTTGGATGAAGTGTGGAAAAAGGAATTGAACGATACCACAATTGCCTTCATTAACACCCATGTTGATAAAAAAATTATGGCTTTTTTTAACTATATGTTATTAAATGCAAAATAGAAAAAAAAGAAAAAGGAGATGAGAGGGAGAAGGGAGTCCCTATAAGGCTAAGAATCCCCACCATGGCTCTTGGATTGTTTGGATTTCGCCCGTATCAACATCAATCTGAAGTGTGACGCCCATATCAACGCTGATAATCCCCAGAAGTTTTGCGTTTTTTACTCCTTCAACCTGATAGACAGGTTTGTTATCTACCGTTGTTATGTCTACAGATTTTACTGATTTTAATCCAGCCTGTGGAAGAGAAGGCGACGCGTCAGTGGATGATAGCGTCTCTTCAGCTGAAACAAAGGGGACAGAACAATCGGGAGGAGACTCTACCGACTGTTCCTCTGGTGGAAGGGACTCGGTTGTATCATCAACATCTTCCTGTTCTTCTTCTACAACAGGTGGTTCGGGAGGTGTATCTTGGTCAATCTCAAGATATTCTGCATCAATAGGATAGGCATAGACGGGGTCAATTTTCACTTTGATAGTATACGGGCCATCCCAAGTGTTTGTTGGAATATCAGAAAGATAGTGATAGGATGGTGTAGACATCCAGACTTGTTGAGTAAGCCCGCACACCACTGGTTGAACGTTAGTATCTTGGGCATACGTTGATATAACACGCAATGGGATGTGATGATTCCAGGGTCTTCCGCCATTGATCGCAATATCGATGGTGACATCATGTCGTCTAGACTCAGCAGCATTCTGAGATGAAGACCGACTCCATGATGAATGAGAACCGGCACCAACACCGATGAATGCATCTAGAGGAATACGTTTTTGTGCCTGGACGCTTACTGCGTGATCTTGATTCCAGCAGATGTCTCGATTACTATCTGTAGGACTAGTCTTGAGTTCCGACGCGGCACAAAGTTGTGGGGTAAATCGTGTGAAATAGACCGGAATGGAATATAACTTGCCTGTTTTCATGCTGAGTGGCACACGCATGACTGCTTGAATACCAGCAAAGATGGTTTCTCCAGAGTTCGTGGTTATAATAAAAAGTGTTCTTCCTGAATGAACCCATTCATACGAGGGTTGGGGTTCAGCAACAATCGGCTGAACGACAGATGATACTTGTTTTGCTTCTTGAGAATAATCTGTCTGTGCTGCCTGTACAGAGCCCGCAAGAGCAATAAGTACGACCATACAGACGGTAACAGGTTTCCAAAGACGAGCATATCTCCAGCTTTGTAGTGTACTGTGATTTTCATCATTCATAGTTTCAACATCCTGTCCACCGTTTTTATTGTGGACAATAGGTATTATCTTGTGCAGTTTATATACCATATTTGGAGTGGGGTTTTGTCTATTACTTAAGCGTTATGGTAGCTGATTTTGTATGAAGGAGAAAAAACATAACATACACCGTTTAGGTGACGTGCCTATATGCATCTTCAAAAAGAAAACAATTCGTCGATCTTCCTTTCTTCCGTAGACGAATAAGTCCTGCCTGTTGCAATACTTTAATATTATAATTAATGGTTTGATGTTTCTCGTCAAGCATGCGGGCAATTTCTTTTTGGTTAATGCCTTCGTTTTGTTTAATAGAGTGTAATATCTTTGTTTGTAACTCGGTCAACCGGTACCGCTCCTCCTGGGGGAACTTCATACCGGTCGGATAAAAGGCGCGAAAACGAAGACCTTCTTTCCGAGATTTGACCATGCCTGTTTTCTCAAGCATGTGCAAATGATAGGAAAGTGTACCATTTTTGACATCAATCTCCCTCATAATTTGATTGTAGTGAGCGCCAGGATTGGTTTTAATGAATCCATAGATTTCTCCACGAACGAACTGATCGAGTACATCTTCTTTTTGGATGCGAGTATATAAAGGTATGAGCAGTGGGAGAAGGGCAAGAAGCTTGTATTTCCCAGTCTCTGTTGCAACAAAACCGAGCAGCGCGACACTACCGACACCAGCTGCAGAGGTGACAGCAACGATCTCTTTATTTTCACCCACCCAAAGTTGCACATATTGACCTGTTGAAAGTGTAATAGACTGGCTTTTCACGCAGGAATAGGTAATGCCATTGCTATCAGTCAACGCAATAGTTATAGGATATTCTCCTTCACTTTTGTAGATATATGAAATCGTAGCCAGTGCCGTTGCGTTACCTGAGACAAGTTCACCATTTCCCCAATCAACGATATAACTGACAAGCGATGCATTGGAATCGGAAAGATGGTCATCAAAATTAACATAGACTTTATAATTGTCTAGTCCCTCAATCGATGTACGAAGCGTCGCATTGGATAAATAATCCACAGTTTTGGTAAGGTTTACTCTTTTGGTAGTTCCATTGAGGTATGCGATATCGACGGTGGAATTTGAAATATTCATAACAACCGCATCAACGGCAGTAGAAATTTCAATGCCTTTTGTCACAAAGAGAGAGGTATGATTTGTTTTCGAAGTAAAACTAGAGGGAGAATCATGTGGTAGAATTGATTCTTCGGTGTTACGAAGTTTAGTGAGTATATTCTCTTCATCTGCTGCCATCAATGGCTCTGCCCAACTGATAAAAAGAAGGCCACTAATGACACATAAAAGAACAACCGGGCGAAAGGTAGATGAGGTACGCACAAACATGGTATATATTCCTTTGATATGGTTTCTAGTCTCAATTATTACCATCTATCATATAAATAGATATTGGAACAGAGTTTTGTATAACTCATCTGACCTCACAGAAAAGATATATAAAGAAATATACAGAAAGATATGAAATGTTACTTTTTGAAGATATTAAATTTTTCCAGTGCTTTTATTACACTATGGCGAACAAATCCACTCTCATCCTGCAAAGTATCAAGGAGAGGGACAATTGCTCGATTATCGCCAAGTTTTCCTAATGCCGTTGCGGCATCACTTCGAACTTCCCAATACGAATCCTGCAAGCACCTAATTAGAGGATCAACGACGGTGGGACTACCAATCCTGTCCAATGCATAGATAGCAGAAACTCGCACCACAGGATCAGGATCATGAAGCATCTTTACCAGATGACTGATGGCGTCTTTTTTTCCTATTTTTCCGACAAGTATCGCAGCAAGCGATCGGACACGTTTATCGCCATCCTGCAGTGATTTAAAAAGAGCATCACTTGACTTGGCTGGTGACAGTGCATTTAATGATGAAATGGCCTCTTTTCGTACCCGTGGACTTTCATCATCCAGCATTTGTGTGAGATAATCAACAGCTTTGACGTTTCCAAGTTTACCTAACGCACGAGCAATGTCAACCCGGACTTCTTCGCAGGGGTCATGCATGGCCCTAACCAGGTCATCAAACACGTTTTTATCTCCCATCTCACCCAACACATACGCAGCATGCCATCGCAATTCATCTCGTGTATCCTCAAGTAATGTTTTTACCAAGGGTTTAACCAATCGTGGGTCTTTTTTTTCCTTTAACACATTCACGGCAGAAAGCCAGACGTTTTCATTCACGTCCTCCAGGGTTTGGAGTAACGCATCGGTTACTTGAGGAATGTCATAGTTTTTAAGTGCAAACACAGCATTTGCCCGAATGTTCCAATTGTCGTTTTGCAAATCTTGAAGTAGTTTTTGTACAGCCTGATTATTAGAATGAACTGGTTGTTTCATCTAATCGACTCCTACGTGGTTCTTATTACCATATAAAATAAATTGATAAGAATGTTTTCATACAGTAGCATGCATATACTTTTTAGAAATAGATAGATGGATATTTATACAATAACTAGTATTACTTTTCCTAATGCCCTTGAGGATGGGAGATGAAGTAAAGATGATGGTGGGATCGTTTTCATCTTTTTCTTTATGCTACTTTCCTAAGAGGTAAGATAAGAATTCACTATGTGAGATAACTGTCATGCCAGGGAATTGTCTACTCATCATCTCAAAAAACGAAGGAATCAATCCCCTCTCTCTCGCAGAGGAAGCACTTCAATCAGATGTTATTGACAAAATCATTATTTCTGATGGGTCGAACGAAGAAACATTTAAACGACTGAAGGCAAAGGAAACTAAAACTATTGAAGTTATACATGAAAAAACCTATGTTAATACCACTGAGACGGGGAAAGGCATAGGCATGATTAACGGCGGCATCGCCGCACTCAAGCAGGGGTTTGAAAGAATCGCGTACATGGACGGCGATATTTTTTGTCCCAATATCAATAAGTGGTTTCCCTTTTTATTTGAACCACTTGAAGGAGATATTGACATCGTCAAGGTAGCCTTTTCTCGTAATCCCACTGACGGGCAAATTACAAGGCATATCACCAAACCATTGATTGCTATGTTTTTCCCTAATGCCTGGGAAATCGATCAACCGTTGGGGGGTGAATTATCATTAAAAGCAGAGGTACTAAAGAACTTATTTTCGGCAGGGATCAACCCCCCTTATGGTTGGGGAATTGACACCTTTATCACAATCAAGTCACTCATTTATGGATACCAAATGGGTGAAGTCTATCTTGGACAAAAAATGCACAATAAGAAGACGTTGACACATCTGAAAAAAATGTTTGTGCAATGCTTTGAAGAAGCAATACGCATGATTCAATATTTTTATCAACTTCCGGCACGGAAGAAAATCAAGCCGGTACTACGCATTGCCTCCCCTTTTGAGATGGATACGGTCTTTGACGAAGGATATATGAACATCAAAAAGGAAATCGAGCGGAGTTTTTGCAGCTTTAATCTGATGAAAAAGATGTATCTCCCTCATGACGCCATCTATTATAAAATGAAGGATGTCACTGATTTCAACAGTTTCTACAATCTATCGCAGCAGATAAATATCAACAATTGGGTAGAACTCTTGTACTGGTTTGTCAAAAAATATGATCCTCTACTAATAGACCAATATTACCTCCGGTGGAAGATTCGGGCACTCAGTTTCTGTCTGCATGAAATTAATACGGTAGCGCAGGCAGAAAGTAGAACGACCTTCCAAGCAAAAACAGCGTCAAATTTCATCTATAAAATTGGCGAAGGGGCAAAGCTAGACAATAGCTCAAAAAAAGTATATTTTTATCAGCACCAGTAATTATGATGTCAACTTGAGGATTGCTTCTGCGATATCTCCTTTTGTTTGCTCTAATGCTTTTTTTGCTTCTGCTGCTGACTTTCCCGTCTGTTCCATCACCAATTTAATGTCCCCTTCAGGGATGCTTTCTTTTCGTTCAACAATGCGGGGATTTCCAGATATTTGATAGGTTTTTTGCCCTTGTGCCTCCATAAGGGTTACTTCGGCACTATCAAAGACGTATTCTTTTTTATCCGTGCGAATGATGATTTGCTCTACATTTTCAATCTCTTTGATGTTTATGCCGAGTCGCTTCATCATTTGATTCATTTGTCGAGGGTTCATCTTTCCAGGCATACCAGGCATCATAGCCGTCTACCTCCGGCAACGTCGAAGCATATATAGCATACGACTTGTTTAACATTTTGGTATGATTCAGAGTGAAGAAATCCGTGTGCTTGATAGGAATGCCGCGTACTATGGCGTTCCTGCCGTACAGCTGATGGAACATGCGGGAAAAAGTGTTGCTGATTACATTATTCATCACGTTAACAAAACACAAAAACCTGTTCTTTTTTTGTGTGGAACGGGTAACAATGGTGGCGATGGATTTGTTGCTGCACGGTACCTTGCAAAACACTCCGAGGTAACCGTGCTCTTGGTCGGAAAAAAAATAGATATTCGCACTGATGCTGCACAAAAGAACTTTCAGAAATTAGATAAAAAGACAATCACCATCCACGAACGTGAGACCCTCTCTTCCCTTGATAAACTACTCGACAGTCATGATATCATCGTTGATGCCATGTTAGGTATTGGACTATCTGGTGAGCTTCGGGAACCATATAAAACGATTGTCACAAAGATAAATGCAACTGTAAAAAAACCAGTGATTGCCGTTGACGTTCCCACCGGATTGGGAACGAACGTGGCCATTACACCAACAGATACGATAACGTTTCATGATACCAAAGAAGGGATGAGTAAAACAACGTGTGGTACTATCAAAATTGTTGACATTGGCATTCCTCAAAAGGCAATTGAATATGTCGGCCCTGGCGATGTACAGGTATACTATCCGCGACCACATAAAGAGTCTCATAAAGGAGAAAATGGCATCGTGTTAGTGATTGGCGGCGGGCCCTACGTTGGTGCACCTGCCTTAACAGGGTTTGCAGCACTACGTACTGGCGCTGATCTTGTGTATATTGCAACACCAAAACGCGCGGCAACTGCAATCACCTCCTTTTCTCCGCATGCTCTCAAACCGGCACGGCTCGCAAAAACATTGGCAGCAGCTGCCCCCAATCTTATTGTCACTGAACTTTCTCATGAACAGATGCTCGTGCCAGATGATGCTACTATTCTTACGAAACAGATATCCAAAGCACATACTGTCGTTATTGGACCAGGGTTGGGTACAGAACAACAAACGACAGATGCAGTGAAAGCGGTACTAAAATGCTGTAAACAACACAAAAGTTCTCTAGTAATTGATGCTGATGCAATAGCTGTGGTGGGCAAACATGCTAAACTTCTTTCAGGCATACCTGCAGTCATTACCCCCCACACTGGAGAATTTACCAAACTGACAGGAGTTAAACTACCTACCTCTCTTAATCAGAAAAAGAACATCGTTGCTACTTGGGCAAAGAAGCTAGACACTACCATCTTGTTAAAAGGAGCTGTTGACATTATCAGTGATGGGTATACAACCAAGCTCAACGATGTCCATAACGAAGCCATGACCGTCGGGGGGACTGGTGATGTCCTTGCAGGTATTACAGGCGCACTGATGGCAAAGGGAGCGAAACCGTTTCATGCAGCTCGCATGGGAGCATTTATCAATGGTGCTGCAGGAAATGAAGCTTTTTCAAAACGATCATATGGATTAATCGCTACAGATATCATCCAGGAGATACCTACCATTCTCAAAACCTACGTATAGACAAAAGAGGTATGACGCGCAATGGATCACTCTTCCCTTCACCCCATTCCAAACGAACCTGCATTGCTTGCTGAAGATACCAGCATACTCGTGATTGCCGATCTTCACATTGGCATAGAGCAAACACTACAGGAGCAGGGGATTCACACTGCATCACAGACAGATTTGTTAACAAAACGAGTACTTGCCTTATGCAAAATATACAAACCGAAAGAATTGGTGTTACTGGGGGATATTAAACACGCCATTCCTTCTACTACCGTCCAAGAACGAAGAGACGTAAAGGCATTTTTTCAAGCAATACAAAACTATAGCACTATTCATCTCATTCCTGGCAATCATGACGGCAATATTCGCTGGCTAACACCGGATTCAATTACCGTTCATCCTTCTGATGGCGTTTGTATCGATGGCATAGGATTTGCACATGGCCATCGATGGCCAAACAAAAAGATTATGGAATGCACACATCTTGTCTGTGCCCACACCCATCCCACTATCATGTTTACCGATAGATTAGGGCACAAAACCTTTGAACCGTGTTGGCTAAAAGCACATACTCTTGCGGACAAACGACAAGAGAAATATCCTGATTCATGGGATGTTGAAGTATTGGTCATGCCTGCATTCAATCCGCTTTGTGGAGGTCTTGCTGCAAATACTGAAGGCATGATGGGACCATTAGGAAATATCATAGATATAAAAAATGCACAGGTGTATCTATTAGATGGCTCTGCACTTGGAAAAGCGCGAGATATTGTGTAGAACGTTAATCGATCGATGTCTGTAGATATTTACTCAATTGCTTTTTTATTTCTTTTGCTCGTTCAATATCTTTATCGTCTATATGTTTTACATCAATGGCAGACTCAAGGCAATGCAACAACATCTCTATCTCAAGTTCTGACAAATCAATGGTCACGTTCACCATAGTTTCCTCCCCAGTGAACATGTAAAACCCAGGGTCCTTTATAAATCTCTCCTTAACGATTGTTTAGAGGATCCCCCCCTTCCAGCAACTCTCTCACCCTAGACCGATAGTGTAGGCCATGTCTATTTTTATTGTTATGTATTTATGAAATTGAACAGTTGTTACCCATATTGCTTTATTTTTATATATTTACAATGAATTAAATTATTGTATCCGCTAAGAAATAAACTTAAATAATGCATGATGATTAATGGGAGCAACATAACACACCTCACCTGATGACGTATGGAATTAAATCTCTCTGCAACGGTAAAACAAGTCATGACGGCGCTACTCCTATTTATTTTGCCATTGATAATCTTAGGTATTGGTGCATTAACTGGTGTAGAAAATGCCTGGTATTACCTGATTTCTATTGTCTGGTTTGGTCTGGGTGTCATCCTTTTTGGTGCTATTGAAGCGTAAACCTGCTTTTTTCTACAAGAAAATACTAAAATAGCTGAGTGTATTGCAGTCGAGAGACCATGGCATCTGTTTTCTCCTCCCTTCACCCCTCCATTCAACAATTCCTTTCAACAAGACATATGACTGAACCAACAGAGCCGCAAAACCAAGCCGTCCCTCCTATTTTACGTGGCGATCATGTGCTCTTGATTGCGCCAACGGGCCTAGGAAAAACGGAGGCGGCATTGTTGCCGTTATTTCATAGATTTTTAGAGGAAAAGGACGAACAAAAAGGTATTGCGCTTCTTTATATCACTCCCTTACGGGCATTAAATCGGGATATGTTGAAACGAACCATGGAATGGGGGAAGCATCTAGGCATTTCCATTGCAGTACGACATGGCGATACGTCTCAACGTGAACGAGCAAGACAATCAAGAAACCCCCCTGATATGCTTATCACCACACCAGAAACTTTACAGATCTTATTTACTGGAAAACGATTGAGAAAACACCTCCAAACTGTTCGCTGGGTAATAGTCGATGAAATTCATGAATTGGCTGGCGATGAGCGAGGTGCACAGTTAGCTGTTGCCTTGGAACGACTTGAAGACGTAAGAACGCAGTCGGAACCATTACAGCGTATCGGACTTTCGGCGACTGTTGGTTCGCCGGAAGAGGTGGCACGCTATCTTGGCGGGGAACAGAATCAACAGCGCCGTCCTGTTACTGTTGTCAGTGTTGACGTGACTAAACATATTGAGATGTCTGTTGAACTTCCTCGCATCCTCAAATCTGATTATACACGTGCTCATCGTCTTGCCATGGAACCGATTTCTTTTGCTTCTCTACGACGAAGCAAAGAGTTAATTGACTACCACACATCGACATTGCTCTTTATCAATACGCGTGACGGCGCAGAAATTTTGACATCGCGTTTTCATCTGTGGGATGAACAAATGCGAGTAGGGGTCCACCATGGATCGCTATCAAAACTAGCCCGGATTGAAGCAGAAGATGAGTTTAAAGCAGGGACATTGAAATCGTTAATTTGTACTTCGTCGCTAGAATTAGGAATCGACGTTGGCGATACTGATTTTGTCATCCAATATAATTCCCCGCGAGAGGTCACCAGAATTCTCCAACGTGTCGGTCGCTCAGGACATCAGATTGGTAAAACCTCAAAGGGAGTAATTATTGCCACAAACCCTGAAGATTTAGCAGAAAGTGTCGTGATTGCGCGACGAAGTATGGAAGGTGAAATGGAATCGCTCACCGTACGACAGAATCCTCTCTCAGTTCTTTCCAATCAACTCATTTCCATTGCACTTGAGTATGGGAAAATATCACAAGAGCGTCTGTTCACAATCATTACCAGAGCCTACCCGTTCCATGCCTTAAAAAAAGAGCTTTTTTCCATGATGGTTCAACAACTAAAAATGCAACGAAGCATCTGGATTGATGAAGAGGAGGCAGTTGTTAAACGAACGAACTCACGACACTATTTCCTTGAGAACATCTCTATGATACCTGATGAAAATACCTATATGGCTGTCGATATCAGCTCTCGAAGGAAAATTGGAAAATTGGATGAAAGTTTTGTCCTCAACTATGGATTTGAAGGGGCAAAAATCATTCTCCGTGGTCGACCGTGGACCATTGTCAAACGAGAAGACGATGAAATTTTAGTTGCACCCTCTAAAGACATGGGCGAAGTACCTTCATGGGTAGGAGAAGACATCCCCGTCCCCTATGACGTTGCCCTTGAAGTAGGTGCACTTAGGCGTATGCTCGGCAGTAAGAAAAAAGTAAATCATTATCCCTCTGACACGCATAGTATGTCGCGTATCGTTCAGCAAATAGCAAACCAGAAGAAGCAAGGCTTCGTCGTTCCTGACGACAGAACTATTACCATCGAAGTTGATGAAAAATCAGTAGTAATTAATGCTTGCTTTGGAACAAAGGTTAACGAAACACTGGGTCGATTGATTTCTGCGATGCTGGCACAATCATTAGGCGAAAGCGTTGGCATCAGTAGCGATGCATATCGCATCATGCTTGAGCTTCCGGGCAGAATACCACCGGAAAAGATTAAACAACTCTTTTTTACCATCAAACCAGAGAATGTTGAGTACTTACTAGAAACCGTTCTCAGAAATTCCACTACTATTCGGTGGCAATTGGTTCATGTTGCACGAAAATTTGGTGCCCTAAAAAAAGAGTTTGATTATAAAAATGTAGGGGTAAAGCGGCTATTTGCACTCTTTGAAAAATCATTAATTTTTGATGAGGCAATTGAAAAAACAATGTGGGAACGCATGGACATTGTCCGCACCCAAGAGGTATTACAAAAGATACATAACAAAGATATTAGCATCCAGATACAACGATTGTCTCCCCTCGCACTGGCAGGATTTGAAACCATCCGAGGACTTATGGCCCCCCAACGGGCAGACCGATCGATTCTCATGGCATTACAAAAACGACTCCAAGACACAGATATTTCTTTGATTTGTACAAACTGCACCCATACCTGGAATACTGTTGTTTGCCGTGTGGAACAAAAACCTCACTGTCCTAATTGCCAAGCCATCAAGATTGCAGCGGTACGTCGGCATTATCGAGATCTGGCAAAACTGTTGTCAAAGAAAGATCGTACACCTGAAGAACAAAAGGAAGTCAAACGATTGCATAAAAATGCAAGTCTTGTGCTTTCTTATGGAACTCCCGCATTACTTGCACTTGTAGGAAGAGGCATTGGACCTGATACTGCAGCTCGAATTTTACGGCGATATAACAAAAGAGAATTACCAAAATCAGAAGAGCTGCAACTCAAATTTTTGCGTGATGTCCTGAAAGCAGAAGTGAATTATGCGCGAACCCGGGGATTCTGGGACAATACTACATAACACATAAAGTAGGGGTTGTATGATGCAGTCATAAGAAGTTTTAAGAATATGACAACATATTGAGAGCGGTAGACACTCTCCGGGTGTTGAAAAAGAGCGGATGTGCGGATGCAAAATATCACTACCGAGTATCTTATTGGCCCTATGTTGCGATCAGTTGTTGATGTAGTGAGTAGGAGAACGTCGGGAGGATATGCCTCAGTCATTGTTGGTAAAGTCGTCAAACAATTACAGCCGAAATATACGTTTTTGCAGCATGTTCAAGTGAAAAGCACGCAATCTGCCGAGTCGATTGATGCCATTTCTCTAGGCGATAATCTTAAAGAGGTAGACATCACACAAACCATAGATGCACTGAAAGATCTTATTCACTCCATCACCGCCGTCATGGGAAAGCAAGCAGGATATTTTTTAATTCGAGAAATAAAGGAGCGATTGCCTTACGAGTATGAACAAACCATCAGAGAGCTGGGTGTTGACCTTGAAATGATGCAGCTGCAGTTCCTTGCAGAGCGTCGAAAAACCTTCCAACTCGACATTAATAATGCGGACATTCTTCGCTACGTCTTCAAATCTTTATTTGATGTGCTTGATGCTACCGTGGGAAGAAATTTTGCCATCTCCACGCTCACCAATGTTGTCGACCAGTACCGAACGGTCTACACTCTTTTTGATTATATAACTATTAATGACATTCGTACCACCCAAGAAGTGGATTTGGTTTCTATCCGATCAGTTGTTAACGCCTTTGACCAACTAGAATTAGGGGAGCCCCTACAACGCATCATCCAAGATGTTGCAAATGCATTAAAGGAAAAAGGAGAATATGCATTTGTTGATAAAGTAAAGAAACAGCTGACGATGGAGTACGTGTATGTCTTAGAACAACTAGGTGTTGATCTTCATGGCACCACCGCGCGTCATGATTTGGTTTTGAAAAACGTGCTGATGGCACTTATTGATGTACTAAAAGAAGCGACGAGTCAAAGTTATGCGGTTCTGTTTATCGACCATGTCCTCAAGGGAATTGATGAACGTTATGGCTATATGAAATATATTAAGATTGATAGTTCTCGATATTCTGATGGCATTGATGCTGTAAGTGTTCCTTCATCAGTTGAATCGATTAGCCCTACTGAACTTGCACGAGCCATTCAAAAACTAGTGGAACAGATAACAACATCTTTAGGAGATGACGCCAGCAAAGATTTTATCGGTCGGTTTAAACGCCGATTAGGATCTGCATATCTCTCAAAAATAGAGCACATGGGTGTCAATCTACACATGATACAATTAAAACAGGATTTTCTTCGATAAACGAGCAGAAACACGTAACAAGAATTAACAATGGTTAACCTTATATATATTTAAAATATATAATTAATACTAGAATGAAACCGTTCGTGAAAGTAGTGGTTGTTCTTATCATTATTCTTCTTTTGGCTTCAACAGGCTATATCACATACCTATCAACATCTGGAAATGATGGACCTGAAAAGGGAGAAGATGATATAGATGGAAACAGCGACAGCAATGAAAATGACACTGATGATAATGGTGATGACATAATCCCCGATATGGCCCATATAGTTTTAGTTGAAGAAGGTACAGCAACATGGTGTTCCAATTGTCCTGTCGTTGCTGATGTTCTTCATGATCTCTACAAGCCTGAAAATCCATCTTTTTATTATGTAAGCATGGTTGAAGATAAAAGCGTCAAAGCACGCACTCGACTCTATGATGAATATAACATCTATGGATTTCCAACCGTCTTTATTGATGGCGGATATCGAGTCATTATGGGGTCATCTGGATTTAAATCAGCATTTATTGAAAAATTAAACGAAGCTACTGAAAGAGATGCGCCAGACCTTCATATGATGGTTCGTGCAAAATGGAACGAAAATACAAGCGAGTTGACAACAACAGTAACCGTCAAAAACTATGAATCGACAACCTATGCGGGAACATTAAAAGTCTATATCACTGAGATAAATAGCAGATGGTCAGATTGGAACGGTAATCCTTACACTTCTGCATTTCTTGATTATGCTATAAATAAAGAGATACGAGTAAACGCTGGCGAAAATGTTACGTTTTCAGAAATATGGGAAGGAGACATAGCTAGCATCTATCCGGAAAATTTATGGATCATTGCCGTGTGTTTTGCTGATTCTTCAAAAACGCAGTATGCAGACCCCCCAGATAACGCAAAGAGCTTTGATGCGCATTATGCAGATGCAACCGTTGCAACAAGGGTAAGCGAGGGCACACTGCCACCTAGCATTGGTATTAGTTCTCCTAAGCAATACGTGCGATACATACTTGGCAGAGAAGTAAGAACGTCAATTCTTGGAAAGACGATCATTATCGGTAAGATGCCTATTACTGCAATCGTGGAGGCAGAAGCGGGGATCAAAAAAGTCGAATTTTCAGTAAAAGGAGTATTTGGAAAAGATGCAGGTACGGTTACCACCGCGCCCTATGAATGGACATGGGATTCTTTTGCCTTTGGCAAGTACAACATTACTGCCACAGTATACGACAACGAGGGTCGAACAACAAGTAACAGTATCGACGTGTTTGCATTTATAGTGGGCAATCTTCCCGAAAAACTACGTTCGATTATCTCTTAGCCTATACTATTGATACATAGTCTTCTTGATACTGTTCATACTGAGTAATAGCCCCATGTACCATGAGTTCTAAAAAGAGTTTTCTTCCTTCTTCTGTTGGGAGACCAAGCGTTCCTTCTGCAATAGCATATGTCGGTTCGATGGTACCGTTGTTGTTGTCCAACGTCACCACAACAAACAAGGGAACTCCTATACCACCATAGGTGGTAAATGAATCCTTGAATGATCCCGCACTGTGATCTAAATTGATATGATAAAAGTGTACAGATGATCCATGGAACTCAACGAGTTCGTAGGCAAGTTCATCCATAGCAAAGGACACATCAAAGACATCCTGTATAATAGGATCCATAATATCACAGGCGGCGCACACATCAAGTCGATATCCTAAAAATATAGGTGCTGTAGTAAGATTTTGCAGGATAAATGAAGGATGTGGCTCGCCGTTTGCAGTTTCAAAGGAATACTCCAGAGTAGGCAGGGGATCCATTTTGATACAGCTGTAACAGGTCGTTGCCACAATAGTTTCGTAAATGTCTTCGTAAACATCAGTAGTAAACAACAATCCTGTACCTGCACTAGCAAGTACAAGAGCGGCAAGTACTTGGGCCATCATTTTTTTTGATATCATCTCATACCCTCTTAAAAGTAACAAGGTTTTTTGGACATGCACTCACACATTTTCCACAAAGAATACATTCAGGATCTCGATGCATTTCAGGAACGTTTATGCCCATGGGGCAAACGTCAGAACATACATTACAATGGATGCAGTCCTCTTTGTTGACCTTCATGTGTAGGATGCTGACTTTGTTAAACGGAGCGAGCATTGCGCCAACGGGACAAAAGTAGCGGCACCAGCCTCGTTCAATAGTAAAAATAAGGATGATGAATAAAGTAAAAATGACTAAGGCAGCAGTAAAAAATTCACTAGGAACATACTCTCCCGGGTTAAGAAGGGAGATGGGTATTGTTCCCACAAGGAATCCCACCGGACAAAAATCAGTAAAGATAACACCAATCCAAATGGGAATCAGAATGACAATACCAATAAATAATACATATTTGGTATACCGCAAATAGTGTTCGATGGGATGCGTACCATATGCTTTCAGCTGAGGAAATTTTGCTTTGAGTGCCCTAGGAACCCTGCCCGTTGCTCGCTGAAGTAAACCAATGGGACATGCCCATCCACAGACCGCGCGACCTGTGAGAACACCAATAAATCCAATGATCAAAATGGGATAGATTAAAAATCGCCAATTGTAGTTGCCCTTAAAGACGCCGATTTCAATGGCACGAATAGGGCAGGCTGACGTTGCCGCAGGACAGGAATGACAGTAAAAAAAGGGATAACAAAACCCGGTCTTCAGGCCAAACGCACCGAGATTAGCAGAAAACAAGAAGAAGATTTGTGAAATCAGACGTTTTAGTTGTAACTTCATTGTACTCTCTTTTTCCTACTAACAAAGAATACCACAACAGCTAATGAAAGAAGCAGAAGGGTACCTTCAAATCCCGGAGTGTTGTTTGTGTCATCACCATTTGTAGATCCATTGCCATTCGATGGTGTTGAAAGGTACAGCAGTATGGGCTCTGTTTTTTCCCAGCCACTATCACGTTTAATATTTGTGTAATACTCAATATAAGTTGAATCATCATAGTGTAGCGTTACCGCTTTCTCATATGAAAAATCAGTCACTTTCGCCATAGAAATGTTTTGTGGTACGTAACAAAAATCAGACCCTTTGCACTCCTGTATAATAATCCAGACTTCAGTGACATTTTCTTGGTCAATGTCGATCGTAAATGTTATCTCAGATGCAGGTTCAGGGTTTTCTGGGTCAATACTAATAGTTGTTGCCATTGCACCTGAAAATAATCCAATCAATACACTCAACAGACAAAGACCGATCGTTATTTTTTCCCCTCTGTGAAGCTTCATATGCTATCTCCCCAACTGATCCAGTGTTTATGACAGTAATTCATCTATTGTTACTGTTAACGTGGAGTAGGCTGTGTAAGAATAATATGATTCATAAAGATTTCCATTTTTATCTATGACGTGAATAGTCGGAACGCCTCCTTGCGTATACTCATTAAAAATAGAGCCGCTTGCATCATCAAGGCCAAACGTCCAATCGAGTTCAATGTCTGCCTGTTCGCGAAAGGCATCAATCAGTTCTTGGACTAACGATGCGGTTTCTCCATAATGTACCCAAACATTAATAGATATCATAGTGAGTTGCTCGTCCGAGTACTGTTCAGAAATTTTTTTCAATTCAAACATTTCCTGTTGACAGGGTGCACATCGCACACCCATCAGATCAAGGAGAATCACGTTGCCATAATAGTCACTTAGTTGTTTCGTTTGCCCATCAAGGGTTACAAAAGAAAAATTAATGTCTCCTGAAGTTGTAGATGTTGTTTCTTCTACACAGCCAGAAAAAAACGAAATGACCAACAGCAGGACACTAACGACAATAGTTACCATATTCGTTCTAATGTTGATCACCGCTTGCTCCACAAGTATTCGGGACAATACTGGTACGTCAGAGATAGGTATCAAGTTTTTGCTTTAGTGCTTCTTTTGGCAATGCACCAACCAATCGATCGACGAGTGACCCATTTCTAAACACTAACAAGGTTGGGATACTCATTATCTGATGCTTCATTGAGGTTTGCGGATTCTCATCGACATTCAGTTTGCCAAAAACAATCTTTCCTTGCATTTCTTTGGCCAGTTCTTCAATTACTGGGCCAACCATCCTACAAGGGCCGCACCATGGTGCCCAGCAGTCTATCACCATTGTCCCATATTTACTAATATGTTGATCAATATCTGCATCGGTCACCTTGAGTGGTACATTTGGTAGGCTTTTTTCCATTTGTTTTCCTCCTTTCATATAATGTTTTTCCAATTGTTCTAAACGTTTCTTTCTTAATGCCTCAAGTTCATCCATCTTATCCTTCATCCTGCAGCCATTTTCGTATACGTAAATACCCGATTTTCTTTTCTCCGTTTAACCACAAAATAGGTGCTGTTTGTTGTAAATCTTCAAAGACGCCATGGGTTCTTGCAGTATGTAGTTGATCATCAGTCCATTGATTAAAATCGTGAGGAAAGGTAACGATATCAATATCATCTCTTCCCTGCAAAAGATCTTTTGTTTGTGTGCATTTCATACAATTTTCCAAAGAAAATAATATTTTTTCCTTCATAACAACGCCCCCCAACGAGGTCATATTATTTAAAGATTATATGGGCCAGGGCATTGGGCCAGCTAGAATTACATATAATTATATGAGATTATAATATAAACTTGATCCGACCTTTACTTTTATTGACACATGATACAAAATAAATTATTTTTTATATCTTTGGTTTTTTAACATAAGATGTTCATTTTTCAAACCTTAGGCTGTTGAAAAATTCTATGGAATAAGAATTTTTGGACAGTATATTCAAAAATTGATTGAACAAATTGTATTTTTAATAAACCTAGAAGATGTAAAATAGAGCATTTATCCCTATTATTC
>Ga0180433_10000396_pt1 | contig 74109 bp, 71 predicted proteins | sample SS_ome_8_FD_132980 | JGI IMG/M metagenome (GOLD analysis project Ga0180433, IMG submission 132980) | Hypersaline lake sediment archaeal communities from the Salton Sea, California, USA - SS_1_D_1 metaG | ecosystem: Environmental > Aquatic > Non-marine Saline and Alkaline > Hypersaline >...
GCGACGAGAAAAGGAGCTTAAATCCCACAGAGGGAGGGATTATATAAGAGAAGAGATTCTATAATCTTGTTGGGCTCATATCCGGCAGTTGCCGGACGGAGGTTCGAATCCTCCCCCCGCTACTACTTTTATCCTAAAATCTTTTATCACATATTCTATTTTCTTGATTTAATAATTAATATTATATATACTATGAATAAGGATATATTACAGTATATCTTTTAATTTGTATTATATTAATACAGGATAACTTTAAATTATTTCTTAATAATTGATTGGTTGAAATTGTGGCATCTAAAATAAGAATATTAATCGTTGAAGACGAAAGTATTGTTGCAGAAGACATTCAGAATTCTTTAAAATCGCTTGGTTATGATGTGTCTAATATAATAACCTCTGGTGAGGTGGTTTTTAAAGAAATAGAAAATAATCCACCTGATGTTATCTTAATGGATATTGTTTTAAAAGGTCAACTAAGCGGGATAGATGTTGCTGAGGAGATAAAAGAAAAATCTGATATTCCTGTTATATATCTAACTGCCTATGCCAATATGCAGACGCTGGAAAAAGCAAAACTTACTGAACCATACGGATATATGGTTAAGCCTTTTAATATTAAGGAACTGCAGAGTACACTTGAGATGGCATTGTATAAATCGAGGATGGAGAAAAAATTAAAAAGGAGAAATGTATGGATATCTTCAGTTCTAAACAGTATCGCTGATGGAGTTGTTGCTACAGATAAACAGGGGAAAATAACATTTGTAAATTCTATAGCAGAAAATCTTATTGGCACTAAAAAAAACAAAATTATTGGTAGTTCAATTGAAGATATCTTAAATTTAGGTGATGAGAATACAAATAAAGCTGTAAAAAATTATTTATCTAAATTATTAAAGAATAAGAAAATTGATAGTTTATCCTGGTCAGCTAACATGATCTCTAAAAATAATTTTAAAATTCCAGTTGATAGCAGTATTGCTCCTATTATAACTGATAATGATGCGATTGAGGGCGTTGTTGTTGTATTCAGGGATGTTTCTGAACGGAAGAAAATGGAATTCAATTTAAAAGCAAGAAATTTAGAACTGGAAGCTTTAAATACAATTGCTAATAGAGTAAGCAGCACACTTGATTTGAAGATAATAGTAAATAAGGCATTGGATGAAATTTTAAGAATTATGGATTTCTCTAAAGGATGTGCTTTTATCTATAATGAAGAAGGTAAAGCTTTGACAGTAAAAGTTTTCAGAAATATTTCTAAAGAATTGTCAAAAGATCTGATTTTTTATCATGAGAATAAGTCTTCTGATTTTTGGGATAAATTAATCAAAGGTAATATTCAAAGTTTTTCGACTGAAGAAATACTAAAGGAAAATAATTATAAATTTAAGAAAAAACCTGTAGAATCCTCATTATATTGCCTTTTGGTCCCTTTAAAGGTAAAAAATCAAATAATTGGTTCCTTAATATTTTTCAGTGATAAATTATTGTCTTCTCATGATTTTGGATTTTATTTCTTTTCAAATGTTGGAAATCAAATTGGCCTTGGGGTCTGGAATGCCAGATTATATGAAAGAACTAATCAGACATTAAAACAATTGAAAAATACCCAGGAGAAACTTGTAGAGTCCGAGAAACTAGTTGGTTTTGGAGAAATGGCAAGCAGTGTAGTACATGAGATTGGGAATCCACTGGGATCTATATCAAATTCAATACAAATTTTACAAAAAAAATTAAATGTTGATGGTACCATGAAAGAGTTAATGAATATTATAGATTGGGAAGCAGAAAGATTAAATAAATCTGTGGAACAGTTAAGAGAATTATCTAAACAACGCAGTTACAATTTACAAATAAATGATCTTAGTGAAATAATTAAACGTGGACTGCTCATTATTAATAAAGATTTTGAATTAATAAAAGGAAAAAAAATTATAACGTATTTATCAAATAATCTTCCTCAAACAAAACTTGATTCAGATGCTATTCAGCAAGTTGTTTTTAATCTGGTAAAGAATTCTTTACAAGCAAGTGAAGAAGGTGAAAAGATTGAAGTAAAAGTAAATAATTTAACCCGGGAGAGTGAAGATTATTTAATTTTTGAAGTAAAGGATTACGGAAAGGGCATTCCTGAAAATGATATTGATTTAATATTTGAACCATATTATTCTAATAAATCTAAAGGTATGGGGTTAGGAATGCATGTAGTCAGGCAGATTGTAGAGGCTCATAACGGGATAATTGAGATCCAAAGTAAAGAAAATATCGGTACAACTGTAAAAGTATTAATCCCAGTTAAAGGAGCGAATGATGATTAATATATTAATAGTTGATGATGAAAAAAGTATGCGTCGTACTTTATCTATTGCTCTTAAAGAGCAGGGGTATGAGATTGATGAAGCTGCTTCTGGTAAGGAAGCTTTAGAATTTATTAATAATGAAGTTTATGATATTTGTATAATTGATCTTGTTTTGGGGGATATTGACGGAATAGAACTGCTTCGCAAGATTAAAGAAGTTGCCCCTTTGACAGAAGTATTACTTATGAGCGCTCATGGGACTATTCCAAAAGCTGTGGAGGCTATGAAAGAAGGTGCTTTTGAGTTTATTGTTAAACCTTTTACAATAGAACAACTAAATATCATATTAAAGAAGGTGCTGGAGCAGTTAGAATTAAAGAAAACTGTGAAACATTTAAGGGCAGTACTGGCTGATCAATATCCATTTGAGGATATTATAGCAGTAAGCACTTCAATGAGAGAAGTTTTACACAAAGTGGTTCAAATTGCTGATTGGCCAGTGCCTGTTTTAATCCAAGGTCCCAGCGGTGTCGGTAAAGAACTGGTGGCTTTAGCAGTACATCATTTAAGTGGAAGAAAAGATAATCCTTTTGTACCAATAAATTGTGGAGGATTTCCTGATGCACTTCTTGATAGTGAACTTTTTGGGCATTGTAAAGGTGCATTTACCGGAGCTACGGTTAATAAACGGGGTCTGATCGAAGAGGCCAGTACAGGAACACTCTTTTTGGATGAGATAGGTGAAGCACCTTTCGCTCTTCAAGTAAGACTTTTACGTTTTTTGGATAACGGGAAATTCCGACGAGTTGGGGAGGTTAAGGAACGCAGCAGTGATGTTCGTATTATTGCAGCCACAAATAAAGATTTAAATGATTATATCAAAAAGAATAAATTCAGAGAGGATCTATATTATCGTCTTTCAGTTGCTGGGATATTAATTCCTCCTTTATGTAAAAGAAAAGAAGATATTATTCCTCTTGTTAAGCATTTTATTGATCTCTACAGTAAGCAAATGAAAATACCAGCTCCCCAGATAGATCCTAAAGTAAGTGCTATTCTTCAAACATATGACTGGCCAGGGAATGTACGAGAACTTGAAAATATAATCAAGCAAGCACTAATTATCTCAAATAAGAATCAGATCACAGAAGAGGATTTACCACAAAAATTCCATAAATATTCTGTTGATGAGAATTTATATATTGAAGGAAACCCCACTCTTGAAGAGATTCAGAAACGGTATATATTTTCTGTTTTAAAGAAAACCGGCGGTAACAAGAAGAAAGCAGCGGAGATTTTAAATATTTCACGTACAACCTTAATATCTCGATTAAAAAAATATAAATCAAGTAAAGATAATGTTCAAAAATCCTGATTTATATTTCAGTAATTGAACACTTAATTCTTGTTTGTATATCGACAAATCTTTTACTGCGCAACATAAAATATCATAATATCTTATAAAATATTAATTTATAAAAAATAAAATTCAAAAAGAATGAAATCTATCCTTTGGCATGAAACTTGATAACTACCTATAGTATAGTAAAGTTTGGAGTAATATATGAATCGTATTCTTCTTATTGATGACGATCTGAATTTTCGTCGATCATTAATAATTCATATGCAAATGGAAGGATATCAAATGACAGGTGCTGAAAGTCCTAGTCAGGCGTTATCCATTCTTAATAAATGCAGAACAGAAAATATGCTTCCGGATGTTGTTATTACTGATATAAAAATGCCTGAAATGGATGGAAGGGACTTGGCTAGTATGATCAAAAATAAGTATCCGGAATTATCAATAATAATGATATCTGCTTTTGATGTTCCGGAACATACTTTAGCATTTCCATTAATAAAAAAACCATTTAAGATTCAGGAATTTTTAAACATAATAAAAAAACTAAAACAATAAGTTAATCATGTGATTAAAGAGAATGACGAAAAAGACTTGCATATATATTTATTGATAAACCTTATAAAAGAAATTAGTAAAAAAAAGAACAATAATAAAAAGATAGATTTTTAATTGTGGTTGATGATTTTATTCAAGAATAAAATTCAAAGGATCTTGTGGTTCGCCATTATTATATACACCATAATGTATATGAGGAGATGTTGATTTTCCTGTGTTCCCGGTTAAACCAATTACATCCCATCGGTTTACATTTTGTCCCTTTTTTACCATAATTTTTGATAAATGAGCATAGAGAGTTTTATATCCATACCCATGTTCAATTATTATATATTTCCCATACCCTTTATATTGTATGTAATTTGTTCTTATTGCTACAACCTTTCCTGCTCCAGTAGCTATAACTTTTGTTCCTGATTCTGTAGATATATCTAATCCAGGATGATCAACGATTTTATTTGTGAAAGGATCCTTTCTTTTACCAAATGTTGATGAAATCCATCCCTTTCTTACTGGTCTAATAGAAGGATAATGTGCAATTTTTTCCAGACGGATGGAAATACTGCTTTTTAAATCTATCATACTTTTACTTAAGGAGTTGATTTCATTTTCTATTTTTGTTAATTCCAGATCGGTTTTTTTAATATTCGAATAATTTATATTTTTAATGATTGGTGGTGTCTCCGGGCCACCTACCCCGTACTGAATTCCAGATGTTGAAGTTGAAGAAAGGATGCTAATTTTTTTATTTTCTTGTTTTAATTTACTTAAACATAATAAAATAGAATCAGTTCTTGCCTTCCATGAAATACATTTTTCTTGCAATAGTTTATTTTCATTCTTTAGATAATTTATTTTTAATTCTTTTGTTGCTTTAAGAAACAGTTGGGAGAAAGGTAATGTAATGAGTAGAAATGTTATTATGAGAAATAAAAATAATAATGCCGCTTTTAATTTCGATACATATATACAATATGATTTCTCAGTTTTTGTTTCAATAATATTTAAAAGATATTGTTTTTTAGGCATTCTTTTATTCCGATTTTTTGGATTATTTATTGCAAATATAGTGCCATAGTTATATATTTAAGTGTATCAAAGAGATATATAAATATCTATATATTTAAAAAGTTTCCTGAATTTCAATATGAAATAAAATTATGGCATGTGTTTTGCATTAAACATCTTATAGAAATTTTAGGGAGTATATGAAATAAATTTTTTAAATAAAAAAAATGAGTTATATAAAATATTGAATTAAACATGAAAAATATGTACATTTCAATGTTGATAAATAAATGTATGCTGAACAATGGTTAATGCACTAAAGTGTATTTGGTTCTAAGAGTGTTTCTTGATTCCTCTCCTGATATGTGTTATTTGTAGTATAGAGAAGTTATGATTTAGTAAGGATTTCAAATAAGGGATCGAAATTCAAACAATTATTGTTGATTTTTTGAACAGTGGGAAAAAATTATTTAAGGGAACAAATAGAGTGATGTTTCAGTATTATAGTGAATGAAATTTAAAATAATAGTTCAGTCTAAGTTTAAGCTTCAGCAAGTATTGAAGATTAAGAAATAAGTTTTATAATTTATAATATAAGGATGTATAATGCCAGACAAAGAAAACAAAAAAGAAAAACAAAAAAATAATGATGTTTATTACCTTGATACCAAAATAGGGAAAATTGAATATACAGATGAGAGTATTTATAATTTTGTGGAAGGATTATATGGTTTTAAAGATCATAAAAAATTTATTATATGGGGTGGTGAACAGTATCGTCCTTTTAAACTACTTATATCTGTAGATGATCCTGATTTGTTTTTTCCTCTGATCAATCCAAAGATATTAATGCCGGATTACAACCCTAATATTAAAGATGTACAAGACTGGGAGTTTATGTGCACAATTGTTACCATAGGTAAATCCCGGGATGATGTTACTGTAAACATGAGAGCTCCTGTACTTTTTTCAAAAAAAGATAAGTGGGGAAAACAGATTATATTGACTGATTCAAATTATTTAATTAGACATAAAATTGTTAATCCAATAAAATCAAATGGAGTGTAATGTGCTAGTTTTAGCAAGAAAAGTAGGCGAGAGTATTCTTTTGGGGGATAATATCAAACTTACCATTCTTTCTGTTCAGGGCAGAGGGGTCAAAGTTGGTATAAATGCGCCCAGGGAGATTACTGTTTACAGAGAAGAAATTCATCAAAAGATAGTAGAAGAAAACAAAAGAGCTGCTTCAAGTATTAATCTTGATAATATACGTCACATTTTCCATTCTGGTGGGATACAGGATGGATTAATGTAAAATATTTTTTTAGTTGTTATCATTGTATTTATATTATTTACTTACTTTATTTTCAAGTTTTCCGATTTCATTAATAAAACAGCCAATTGTATCATCAGGATGCAGTGTTGCCGCTCCGGGGGTCCCGCAGGAGATAATGTCTCCTGGTTTCAGAGTCATATCCTGAGAGAAGAATGATACTAATTGGTAAGGTGAAAAATTCATATTTTTAATATAATTAGAACAATACTGTGAATTATTCAGTAACGTTTCTATCTTTATCATTTCAATATTTTTTACTTCGTCAGGAGTTATAATCCAGGGGCCAAAGCTGAAAAAAGTATCAAAGCTTTTTGCTCTGGTCAGAAAACGAGGATTTCGTTTGAGAATATCAACAGCGGTCATATCAATAATGGTTGTATACCCCAGGATAACATTCGGCACATTTTTAACTGAGATGTTTTTGCATTCTTTTCTGATGATAACGCCGAGTTCAGCTTCACCAGTAACATAAGATGACTGAGCCGGTAATTTTACTGTATCCCCCGGACCAATAATGGCAGTAGCGGGTTTCATAAAACTCGCTGGTTCCTGCTGTGGCTGTTTTGCCTCCAAATTTCTGGCATGATCAGAAAAATTTAATCCTACCCCAATAATTTTCTGAGGATTAGTATAAGGGGCACAATAGGTAATTTCAGAGAGTGGAATAGAAAATAAATCTGCCAGAGACATATTGAAAATATTTTTGAACACATCAAATTTATTTTCTTTTAACATCTTTTCTAATGAGCAGGGTATTTCTATTTCTGATTTTTTATTGAAGGCTTCGAATGGAATAATTCTATTTTCTTTTTTTATCCCCGATTGGATTTTTTTATTTTTTAAAAATGTACAGATATACATAGAAGTATCAAATGATTTTATGAATTAGTTAACGATATTTAAAATTTTTTTTAATTGTTTTTGCTTAATAATATGCAGATGGATTTTATCATCGTCAGGAAAGAGTTTATGTACTATACTGGTATATTTCTTTTGATTTTCCTCTATTTCCTCTGCTGGTATCACCAGTCTAAATCTGTTATAATTTTTATAGTCTCTTTTTTTCTGGCCTACTTTGAGTATATCAATTATGTGCTTTTTATTTAATTTTTTTATAGGATTCAGAAATATATTTACCAGCAGTTGATTTGATATATCAATTTCAAGGATTTTTTCTTTTTCTTCCCACTGAATATTATCAAAAACTTTTTCCGGACAGGTACAACCCAGCACTTGCTGGACAAAATTTTTAATAATTTTTTTATTTTTTTTCATTATTCTATACCACCTTTACAATATTCTTAAAGTCATTTTTATTAAATTAAAAATATATATTTATGAAATAAATCCGCCTATAGCCATTAATAGATCAGTCCCAATAATTACTCCTACATTGTATCCTAGTGCGGGCAGAAATCTTTTCATATTATTATGATATTTTCGTGTAATCATTACGGCTTTTAAAGCTAAGGGAATAGTGAGAAGCGAAATAAAGAAATAACAGGAAAGATTAAATAATACAGGAGCAAGGAAGATCATTGTAAAGGTTATTGTTATTCCTGCCACATAGATTACTGATGATTTTTTAGTTCCAAAGTAAATAACCAGATGATGTCTGCCTCCAATCCGGTCAGCTGCTCTATCCGGAAATTCATTTAGAAACAGCAATAAAAAGGTAAGTATCCCTGCAGGGATGGAAATCCATATAATGACAGGATTTACATAACCAGATAAGGCATAAAAGCTTCCCAAAACCACAAGGGTTCCCAGGCTCAGACCCGCGGTAATTTCACCCAAGAGAACATGGGTAAGATGGGATGTATAAAAACGGATAGCTAAAGCACCGCTGAGCATAAAGAGAATAATCAGCCATCCACTGATCAATGTAAAATATAGTCCTATCACACCGCTTATTATAAGTGCTATGTACGCAGCAATTTTTACCTGTTTGGGGGTTGTTGCTGATTTCTGCAGCATGCCACTCCCTCCACTGAAGGGAGTGGGGTGGGTATGAGAGTCAATACCGGTTTTAAAATCTGAATACTCATTAAACAGATTCACCGAAATATGTGCTGAAATCACTCCTGTCAGCAGTAATACAGTATGAAGAAAGTTTGAATATCCTTCCCTGTATGCAAACCCTACTCCAATTAATACCAAGACGATTGATAGAATCAGAAACGGAGCCCTGATTTGCTTGAGCCAGATTTTAATTCTTGTATTTTTCATAATATAACTTTAATTTCTCTTTTATCTTTTACCCCCTTGCTATTGCTCAGGACATGCTTTGTTCTTTAGTCTTTGTTCTTTAGTCTTTATTCTTGCTGTAGCCACTTCCAATTGTATAAATGATGCTGATTAACTATCTTTACTTTTTGAATTAAAAAATTTCTGCAGTCTTTTCATGCCCTCTTTTATCTTATCCGGGCTGGTTCCGAATGATAAACGGATATAGTCAGTTCCTGCCTTTCCAAATCCGGATCCAGGTATAGTGATAACCTCAGCTTCTTTCAGCAGTTTGTTGCATATTTCGTCACCTGATCCGTACTGTGATACATCCACAAAAAAATAGAGACCTGCCTGAGGAATTATATAATTCAGATGAGTGACTTTTTTCAGTTCATTCAGCATTTCATTTCTATTGTGCAGCATATACTGTTTAACCTCTTCAGATCCAGAATGCAATGCCTCCACTGCTGCCCACTGGCTCAGAGAAGGAGCACATGAAACCTGGTACAAGTGAGTTTTGCTAAGCTCAGAAATATTTTTTTCTGAGGACACAGCCCATCCGATACGAAATCCGGTCATGGAGAATTCTTTGGAGACTCCTGAAATGAGGATGATGTTATCCAGATCAAGATAATCAGAAAGAGATGTAACAGGATTATGTGAATAATTCAGTCTGCTGTAAATCTGATCTGAGATAACACAGATTTTTTCATTATCTTTGAGGTATTCAGCGATTTTTTTTAGTTCTGTTTTATTATTTATTCCTCCGGTTGGATTGGAAGGAGAATTTAAAAGAAGAATTTTTGTATATGAATTTATTTTTGAAAGAATTTCTTCTGCCTGAATGCCGAATTGGTTTTCAATTGACAGGGTGTAGGGAACAGGTTCCGCTTCCAGTAATTTCGCAACAGCCGGATATGCAGGATAACCAGGATCCGGTATTAGTGCCTCATCTTTTCCCCTGAGTAGAGAAAACATGGAGATGAATACCGCTTCTGCTGCTCCACAGGTAATCAGCACATTATCTGAAGTAATATTTACATTAAACTCCTGATTATATCTCCTGGCTACGGCCTCTCTCAGTTCAGGGATGCCTCTGGTGTGTGTATACCTGGTATAATTTTTTAAGACAGCAGAATAGACTCTTTCCTTTACAGAGGAAGGGGTTGAACAATAAGGTATCCCAATCCCTAAATCTATGCATCCAGGAGAAGCCCGATTATATATATCTCTAATTTTTGAGAGCTGAACATTCTCTGACCTGGGGAATATCATGTATTTCGCAGTGCCTCCTCCAGTGCTGTTTTGGCATTGCTGCTGGCATCTCTGTATTTTACAATAACCGGCGTATTGAGATTTATGTTCTGTTTTTGAGCAAATTTTCCGGAAGCAGGCCTTGAACCCGGAACCACGACACTGTTTTCAGGAATTGTCAGGGGATTGGAAGAGGTTGTTTTATAGATTTTTTCTTTTACCAGATCATATACAGGAGTGGAAGAGGTAATGATTACTCCGGAAGCGAGAATTGCATTCTTTTTGATCAGAACTCCTTCGTAGATACCGCAGTTGCCTCCGATAAGAACATTATCTTCAATGATTACCGGTCTGGCATTGATTGGTTCCAATACACCTCCAATCTGAGCAGCAGCACTTATATGACAGTTTTTCCCAACCTGAGCACAGCTTCCTACCAGAGAATGGGAGTCAAGCATGGTTGCTTTATCCACATAAGCACCAACATTTACGTAACACGGAGGCATCATAACGACACCAGGAGAGATATAACAGCCCTGCCGGATACTGGTTCCCCCAGGAACGATACGAATATTATCTTTTTTTTCTACTTTCTTTAAAGGATAGGTGGATTTATCAAAGAAGGGGAATTTTTTTAATGACATATCAGTCAGCTCACCGGTACGAAAACCGATAATGATACCTTTCTTCACCCATTCATTTACTTTCCAGGTATCATTTTCCGGTTCGGCAGAACGAATATCTCCATTATTCAATCCCTGAATAAATTCTTCAAAAATTTTTCTCCACTTTTTAGATTTTTTAATCTCATTATCATCTTTATTATATAAGATTTCAATCTGCTTTTTTAATTTTGGGGTCATGTAAGCAGTCCCATATCCATTAAAATTGTTTTCAGACATTCTTTATTGTCCGGTTTTAACTCACATAACGGCAGTCTTACCCCTCCGGCTGGCTTACCGCACATTTCCATGGCAGCCTTTATGGGGACAGGATTGGTTTCTATAAAAGCACCTTTTATTAAAGGAAGCAGTTGGTAATGCATTTTCCGTGCTTTTTCAAAATCACCCTTTAATCCTGCTTTCACCATTTGGATCATTTGTGCGGGGACAAGATTGCTTATAACTGAGATAACACCGTCTCCTCCCAAGGCCAGTAACGGAAGCGTAATCTTGTCATCACCGCTCATAACTGAAAAATCCGGATGTTCACTTTTTATCTGATCAATAACATCTCCCATTTGCATAATATCCCCGGATGCTTCTTTTACTCCCACAATATTAGAAAGTCCGGCCAGTCTTTTTAAAGTTGAGGTTTCGATATTTTTCCCGGTACGGCCTTTGATGTTATAGACAATTACCGGAATATCCACTGCTTCTGTTACTGTTTTGAAATGCCGGAAAATTCCTTCCTGAGTGGGCTTATTGTAATAAGGAGTAACAATAAGTGCCAGATCTGCACCTATCTGTTTAGCTCGTTTTGTGTTCTCAATGGTGTGTTCAGTGGAGTTACTTCCTGTCCCCACCATAACAGGGATTTTCCCCCCAGCTGCCCTTACTGCTATCTGGATGATTTTTTTTTGTTCTTCTTCATGTAAGGTGGGAGTTTCACCAGTTGTTCCCAGGGGAAGCAGGCCACTGATGCCATTATCTATTTGAAAAGTAACATTTTCTTCGAAACCCTTATAATCGACTTCATTATTTTTAAAGGGGGTTATCAGGGCTGTAAAGGTTCCTTGTATTTTCATGACTGGTTCCTTTCCTTATTTAATTAAATCATTCATCATTTGGTCAAATGAAAATATTCCTTTTTTGTGCACTATCCATTCAGCCGCAGTTAAAGCACCAGCTGCAAATCCCTGTCTTGAGCGGGCAGTATGGGTTAAGGTAATAGTATCAGGTTCTGAGTCAAATATAATCTGGTGAGTACCGGGAATTGATCCTGTCCGCAGAGAAGTAAAATGCAGTTCTTCCGGTCTAATTTTTTTATCCCCAAGATGGAATACTGCTTTTTCTTTACGATCAATGTTGTCTATCAGTAACCGGGCTAATTTTTTAGCTGTCCCGGAAGGTGCATCAGCTTTTCTGTTATGATGAGATTCAAATCCTCCGGGATCATAATCATCGAATTTATTCATAATAACTGCAGCATGTTCACATATTTTAAAGAAAAGATTCATTCCTAAAGAAAAATTTGGAGCATAGATTAAGGATCCGTTTTTTTCTTTGACCAATGTTTCAATCTCTTGCAGATGGTCAAACCATTTTGTTGTTCCCACCACAAGGGGAATCCCGATATTCAGAACTTTTTTTATGTTTTCTATTACACTGTCCGGATGGGTAAATTCAATGCATACTTCAGCTCCGGACAGGGAATGTTCAGTTATTTCGCTTGTATCTGCATCCTGTACCCGGGGATCGATTCTGGTAAGAATAGTATGATTTTTTTTCAGGACGACTTTTTCCACTTCCTGTCCCATATTTCCGTAGCCAATTAGTGCAATATTCATGGTGAACCTCAAAATTTTGTATAGAAAGACTATGTTTAAAATAATAATATTATATAATGATTGCAAGTTGATTTTGGGTGTTTTTTGTACTTTCTGTTACTCTGTTTCTGTCAGGGTGACGAGACCAAGGATTCCCTGTTAAGGGGGATAACAGGGGGGTTGTTATTGTTGATATCGTCAAACAACCCCTTTTATTGGGGGTTGTCCAATAAGTTCTAAAACTATGAAACCACAGAGTACACAGAGAAATATTTAGATTTCATAAAATAAATAAAAATAATATATTATCCTCTGTGTTCTCATTTCTTGTTCTGTGAACTCTGTGGTTTTTTCTACTTTTTAGTCAACCCTGATGCCCGTCCGCCACTCCATCTTTGTATAAGTCGTGTTTAAAAAGTCACCCGGACAGGGTCTACCGACCCACGTCAGGGTGGGGGATGGGAATTTTTTTCTTGCAATTATTAAATATTATAAATATCTTTTATCATAAAAACTATATAAACAAAAATTCATTGTGTAGAAGATTTTAGTATGAACTGTATGTAACAAAGGAATAAAATGAAGACAAAGAGATGTAATTCAATATGTTTACTTTTCCTTTTACCATTATTGTATTCGTTTACTCTGGCTCAGGAGCCGCCGCCACCGCCACCGTCACATTATGTTCAGCCGGACATAGAACTGATTGCCCAGCAGCTTACTGCAGAGAATAGCATCCATTTATTCACTATTTGTTTCAAACATGTCTTTAATCAGCCTAGACTTGGCAGTATAAAAGGTGAACTCTCTGGTGATTTTTCTCCTCTTATATCCTTATCCCTCATCCATGATCACAACAGTAATAATCGTGTCGATACTGATGATCCACTCCTCCATCAAACCGCTGTAAATGATACCGGTTATTTTATATTTTCTTTTTCAGACACCGTCACATTTGAAGGATACACCTATTTTTTGGTAGCTGGCACCAGTTCTGAGCATACCCATCTGAACGGGTTAACCATGTTGCTGGATTCCACCGCTTTTAGCGGGGATGATACCTACTATGATTTTCCGGGATTTATATCAGGTGATATTGTTGTATCAGTGGAGCCGCATAAGATCACCTCAGCACCACACAATATTCAGATATCTCAGAACTATCCCAACCCTTTTAATGCCCAGACCAGGCTGCGGTTCTATGTACCGCATCAGGGGAACCTACAAGTGATCATCTTCAATATTCTGGGAGAGAAAGTGGTCACCCTGATAGACAGACGACTTTCCAAAGGCTGGCACCATACTGACTGGGATGGAACAGACCGACACGGGCAGCAGGTATCCAGCGGTATTTATCTTGCACTTGCGGTGATGGGGGACAGTCGGGAAATCGTTAAAATTCATCTTTTAAAATAAACAGGCAGGTTAGATATGCAAAAGGTATTTCATTCGTTGTCACTCATATGTATCTCTGTTACGCTTCCCACACTTTTTCTGAGATACTCCCCGCACTTTTTTCAGCAGCCCTGGCCCCTATATGGTACTTCCGTACAGACAAACACAGATACAGGGACCACTCAGCCATCACGCTCATCCCTCCAGTCTGGTTCTGTACAGGCCGAACAGATCATTCAACTGCAGCCGGGAAAGAATATGGTGAGTTTTACGGTTAATCCGGAGGATAAATCGGTTAGTTCGATATTTCCGGAGCTGGTGGTGGTATACCGCTATGATCGGAAGCAGGGGTATATACCGGTGCAGACAATCAACCCTGGAGAAGGCTATTTTGTCCTCAGCGAACAAGACCAGCATGTCTCTGTGATGGGGCCGCCTGTCATAAAAAGGACCTTTGACCTTGATTCAGGCGAATGGAAGCTGATAGGAGGCGTCTTCAGGAAGGAAGATTTCTCAGAACCGAAAGACAACCCTAATGGTAGCGTACAAGACAAGGCATGGACCCTTGAACAAGGAGACTACTCTGCCAAGCAGACCCTGGATCCTGGCATAGCCTACTGGATAAACGCTGAACAAGAGGGGCAGCTCACTGTAGGAAGGGATAACACTCCCGGCGAAATCAGCAACATCAGCATAGCAGGAACAGGAGTTTCAGACACCACCCGGATCAACTATATCTGGACAGACAAAGAGAACGACCCGGATATGTCCATAGTGGAGTGGCGCCAGAATGACATCCCCATAGCTTCAGGAGATACACTGCTGCCGGAAGAAAAGCAGGAAGGATATCCCCTGGAAGCCAGAGTGCTCTCCTTTGACGGCATCGAATACGGAGAGCTGCACAAGAAGAGCTTTGACCTCGAGGCAGCAGATGTGGTGCCTCCGCAAGTCATCTCATCCAACCTGTCGGAAGCTTACAATCCGCTGGAGGACATCCTGCTGAATATCAGCGAGAAACTCGATCCAACTACCGTCAACACAGATCATATCAAGCTGTCCCAGTCAGGACAGGAGATTCCGATAGAGGTCCAGCTGGAGCAGGAGCAGGGAAACCAGATCAGGATCATCTCAGAAGAGATGCCCTACGGCTCAGACCTCAAACTCACCATAGATAAAGAGGTCAAGGATCCTGCAGGCAACCAGTTCGACGGCGACAAGGACGGCCTCGGCGGAGATGACTATGTCCGCGAGTTCAAGACCCGGGCTGCGCCAGACAATATTCCTCCAAAAGTCCTGAGCAACAACCTAGGGCAGAGCGTGGGCATAGACAGCACCCTTAGGTTCTCCTTCAACGAAAGGATGGCTGAAAACACAATCAACAACAGCACACTAAAAGTGCTCCTGGACGGACAGCAGATCAGCGGCATGATCAGCTATGACGACTCCGCCAAACAGGCCATCTTCCAGCCAGACAATCCCTTAGATTACGGCAAGGAAGGCCAGGCCATACTCACCAAGGATATAAAGGATGTTGCAGGCAACCCTCTTGATGGAGACGGAGACGGCACAGGCGGAGACGACTACTCAGCCAGCTTCCAAACAGAGCAGCAGACAGACTTTCCGCCAGAATGGTCACACATACCAGACCAGGAAACACCTGAAGACAACTCACTGACCCTGGACCTCAAGAACTATCTCTCAGATGAAAACATGGACGAGGTGCAACTGCAGGCAGAAGGGCAGGAAAACCTGCAGGTGCAGCTGGACAACAAGGTAGCCACCATCACTCCCCTGCTCAATTGGTACGGGACAGAGGAGATAACCTTTACAGCCACAGACTCAAAATATTCAAGCCAGGGCAAGGCAAAAATCACAGTCAACCCTGTCAACGATGCTCCAGTCGCAGATTTCACCTCGCCAGATACAGTCGAGCAGTACAAATTCTATAATGTGGACGGAAACGCCAGCAAGGATGTGGAGGATCCCAAATCTGTACTGGAAGTCAGCTGGAATCCTGGTTTTGGATGGTGGAGCGACTGGACGTCTAAAAAAACAACAAGCCTATACGCAGGTTCTCAGCCAGGCAAAAAAACAATCCGGATGAAAGTCAGAGACACTGAAGGAGTAGTCAGCCAGACATCCAAGCAGATAACTGTGATTGAGGACACCACCCCTCCAAAGGTGGTCGCCACCAACGCCAAAGACGGCTTCCCCATCAACAACCGCATAGAGGTGGATATCAGTGAAAGTGTTTATGCTGGGGATTTATTCACCAATTTTGAATTCAAGAAAGCAGATGGCACAGATGTAGAAGGAAGTCTTGTGTATAATACCCGCAAGAACAAACTAATCTTCACGCCGGACATCTACCTGCAGCAGGGAGAGAGCTATCAGGCTATAATCAGGAAAGAAGCTGCAGACCTTGCAGACAACCAGTTCGACGGCAACGGAGACGGCAAAGGAGGAGACGACTATGTCAACACCTTCACCACAGGCATGGTCCAGGACAGCACGCCCCCGAAGATCGTGGACAGCAACCTCTCCAACCAATTCCCCATAGATGAGGCTATACGGCTCTACCTGGAAGAAGATGAAATCCTGAGACCAGAGACCATCCTAGACAACATTTTCATCAAAAAAGGGGAAAGGGATATCAACCACAGTGTAAACTACGACGACATAGCCAAGGAGATAACCATCAGGCCTGTAGAATCACTGGAGCCATTCACAGACTACCAGGCGATCATCAAAAAAGATGTCCTGGACCTGGCAGACAACCAGTTCGACGGCAACGGAGACGGAATAGGAGGGGACGACTATGTCGGGAACTTCCGTACTGGTGCACCTCCAGACACTGTTCCTCCCAAGGTCATTGCAGACAACCTGTCCAACAGCTTCAATGTATGGAACAACATAGAGCTGACTCTTGATGAGGCTGTTGTGGACTCGCTGGTAAACTCAGATAATGTCAGGCTCGAAAGGTTGGGTGACGGCGTGCAGCTCTATGGGGCGGTTAGCTGGGACTCTTCCAACAACAAGATAGTGTTTGATCCTGACCAGAAGCAGTCATACAGCACAGACATGAAAGTGATTGTGAAGCCCAATATCACAGACCTGGAAGGAAATCCTCTTGATGGAGACGGAGACGGCACAGGCGGAGATGCATACGAAAAGCAGTTCAGGACCCAGGACAAGCCATCCTCCTCGCCCACAGCGCAGCTGAGCCTGGATCCCAAGCAAGGCCTTGCGCCCTTGCCTGTTGACGCGACAGTCTCAGGGGATGATGCAGAGGACTCCCAGTCTGACCTTGATGCAAAGGTGGAGTGGGGAGACGGCTACAGCACAGGCTGGAAAAGCCTTGAAGCCCTGATGAGCATCAGCCACACCTATAATGCTGCAGGCGAATACACTGCCATCCTCAAAGTGAGGGATACTGATGACAAGATAGGAACAGATACCAGGGCTGTCAATGTCAGCCAGCCAGACCTCAACCCTCCCTTTGTCAGCGGCACCAACGCCAGCAACAACTTCTATGTGGGAGGAGACGTTACCTTCACCTTCAATGAGCCAATGAAGGAGTCGAGCATAGAGGTCATATTCAAGATGGACGGCCTCAACGTGGTGCTCAGCCAGAGCTATGACGGCGGTAGCAAGACCCTGACCCTTGACCCTAACTCAAACCTGGACTTCAACTCCAACTGCACCATCACCATAAAAGGGGATGCAGAGGACTTGTCAGGCAACAAGCTGGACGGCAACAAAGACGGCATAGGAGGGGACGACTACGTCATCACCTTCACCACCCAGGGAGAGCCCAACGACCCTCCCAATTCAGACTTTGAACTGGATCCGGTATCTGGCAATGCTCCACTAACCAGCAACGCGCAGATCACTGCCACAGACAATCAGGACCATCTCAACAACCTGCTCAAGAAGTTCGACTGGGGAGACGGAACAGTCACTAACTGGTTTACCTCCAACTCAGCAGCACACACCTTCAACACTCCTGGCAGCTACACAGTCACCCTATACGTCAAAGACACCGGCGGCCTGGAAGACTCCACACCAAAAAAGACCACGGTTACTGTGCAGGAGCCGGCGGCTGTTTATACCCTGGAGGGCCAGATCACTGCCTTGCTAGAAGGCGGAGCAGTGTCGGGGCTGACAGCAAGGGCAGGAGGCAAATCAGATGTCACAGACGGCTCAGGCCAATACTCACTCTCACTACCCGAAGGCACCTACACTCTCAACATAGAAGGCCCAGGATATCACACTCGAACTGTAACAGGAGTCACAGTCAACGCCAACAAAACCATAAACGAATCTGTTACCAGCCACAACCTGGACATGGAAGAGTTCGACAAGGTGTTCAGGTCCAGAGGAAGACTGCAGAAAGTAACCTCTGAAATCCCTTACTACTTTGTTACCAAAACGCTCGACAACGGAGAGGAAGTGCTTGAAGAGTGGAAAGACGAGGCCAGGAGCGCTATCGAAGCTTCCAAAGCACTAGGTTTGCCTGTCTCCAACACCATAGTTGAGGGTGAGAACCCTCCATCAAGCGGATACTTCATAGTTTACTGGGATCCATCTAAATCATGCAGCGTGCACGGTGAACACTTAAGTGGAGATAGGATTATTGGAGGGGGTGTCACTCTTAAACCTGGATCAGGCGTGTTGCAAGAGTTCTGTCAGATTCTTGGAGGAAGAGGAATGGGTACCAAACCCGGCGTATTTACTGGAGGAAAATATATTTCTCAACACGACAAACTCATGGGAAAACTTGCCAAAGAAAGAAACCTGGGCAACAAAAGCCCGGATATCAACTAGTAGGTTCTTACAAAGTCCCAGTAGTATTCCAGGCTTCCATTGCCCCTGTAAGGGAAGCCATACCTGTAAACAGGACAGCAGGCCTGGTCATACGGCTTCTTGAGAAAATCAGGCCTATTCATATGTGAATAGAAACAGGTAAGGTAATCGCCTGGTCCTGTGATGATGCTCTGGTTCTCCCAGTAGCCAGTGGTGTTGTACTCTGCAGGACATTCGGCCACATCAAAAGGTTCATAACAATTTGTGGATTCAACACAAGCTCTATGAATTTCATCCCAAAAATATCCCAACGGACAGCAATGACCTACCTGGCCTGGCACTGTGGTGTCGTTCTCGCCCATGGAGCAGTACATCCGATAGCCTAAATCTGTCTCAAACTCATCGCTGTGGCAGCACTCGCCGTAGACATCGTCCTCTCCTCTCTGGCATTCATCACCTTCATTTTTATTGTATCTTGAAGAAATGACGAGACCAAGGATTCCCTTATCAGGGGGATGCCCATCTCCCCCTCCATTTTTATATAAATCGTATTTAAAAAAGTCGCCCTGGGGTTGCCTGAAAAGTAATAAAAAATATTAAATGCAAAGGTCGCGAAGGAAAAAGAAAAGTTTTTAATTGTATAATAATCAAATATTTACTACTTTGTGAACTCTGTGGTATCTTTGCTTACTTTGCGTTAAAATTTTGTTTTTAGTCAACCTCGAGACTGTCCGAAAAGGTTAAAATCAAGGTTGTTGGTGATTGTTACAATAACACTGGGTGTCTAAGTTTCATAAAAACAATTAGCAAAAACACCCGGGGTCTTGAGAAACAGACACCCGGGGTTTTTTAATAGTCTCGTCAGGGGAGGGGAGTTTACTCATTCCCCGGCCAGTTGTCCGCAGGCTCCCTGAATATCATCTCCTTTGCTGTTGCGTACCATAACAGGAGCGGGAAATTTTCTGAGGATTTCCAAGAATTTCTGCACTTTTTTTTCAGAAGGAGGAGAGAAGTCACCTTTGGTGTTATTATAAGCAATAAGGTTTAGTTTACATTTTATACCATGTAACAGTTTCATTATTCGTTTTGCACTTTCCGGACTGTCATTTATATTTCTTAACAGTACATATTCGAAGGTAATTCGCTTCCCTGATATTTCAGTGTAATGTTTTGCGGCTTCCATGAGACTGGATAGAGGATATTTCCGGTTTATGGGCATAATTTCTGATCGAATTTCATTATCAGCAGCATTAAGTGAAATTGCTAATTTATAAGGATGTTTTTCTTTTGTATATCGATATATCTGAGGTACCAGTCCTGCTGTGGATATGGTAATCCTTCTGTGACTCAGGTTACATCCATCCGGATCATGTAATATGTTGAGTGCTTTTATCAGATTTTCATAGTTTAAGAATGGTTCACCCATACCCATAACTACAAGGTTTGTAGGATCAGTATGTAAATCATGAATTATATCCAGTACTTGTGAAACGATTTCAAAGGAATCAAGATTACGGATAAATCCTAATTGTGCGGTAGCACAGAATTTGCACCCCAGAGAACAGCCGACCTGAGAAGAAAGACAAATTGTTTTTCTTTTTCCCTCAGGAATAAATACGGATTCAATTCTGTTTCCGTCTTCTAATTCCCAAAGGTATTTTATTGTTCCTGATTGTGGTGAAATTTTTTTATTAATACATGTTAATGATCCGAGATAGGAAATTTTTTTTAGCTTTGAACGGAGACCTTTAGATAAATTGGTCATCTCATTGAAATTTTTTGCTTTTTTTTTATAGATCCATGACCATATCTGGGAAGCACGAAAATTTTTCTCACCAATAGTATCTAAAAAGTCTGAAAGTTCAGGTCGAGATATACCGATCAAGTTTTTTTTCTTCATAGTGATACTGTATTTTCAGGTAAATTTAATATTAATGAGAAAGGTTCATAGTAAAATTAATTTTAGTGCCGCCTTCAGTAAAATGAACTTCATCCATAAGAGATTTAAGAATATAAATCCCTCTGCCGCTTTCTTTCATGATATTTTCCGGATCTAACGGATTGGAAAGTTCTTGAGGTTCAAACCCTTTACCCTCATCTTTTACTGAAATATCAATCTCATTTTTTTTTAGTTGAAACACCAGGGTTACTTTTTTACGGGGGTTCTCTTTGTTTCCGTGAACAATAGCATTACCAACAGCTTCTGTCACCGCTATGGATAGATTATCAGTTTGTTCTTCACTGAGCTTCATCTTTTTAGCAATAGAGTTTGTGATTTTTTCAACTTTGGGTAATTGAGTTCTTTTGCTGGGAATAAGATATTTAAAATGTTTTTTATTTTTTTTCATCGGGGAATTATACAATTTTATTTTTTCTCTTTTTTCCGTATGGTGGTATTTTTTTTAAATTGATTTTTTCTTTTAAATGTATAGACCCCCCGGAAATCACCAGTTTTAAAGCTTCTTCTACTGACATATCAAGATCCTGAACATCTTTTTTGGGTACAAAAAGAAGATATCCGGAAGTTGGATTTGGCGTAGTGGGAATTATAACACTAACCACATCTTCAGAGATGTTTTCCTGGATTTTTCCTTTTGTATCCTGGGTGAAAAAGGCAATTGAATAACATCCTGGACGCGGATATTCGATAAGTACAGCTTTTTTAAATAATTCTCTTTTTTCTGAAAAAACAGCTTCACTTATTTCTTTTATTGCAATATATATACGATTCAAAAGAGGTATATGAGTTACTATATAGTCTCCGAGAGAAATTACTTTACGTCCAAAATAGTTTCTGGCAATTGCACCAGTGATAAAAATTAAAGCTATTAAAAAAATTATTCCCAGACCCGGGATTGCAGTTATGATGCTCTCTTCACCAAATCTATTTATAATGAAATTTGTAACTGTTTCTTTGAGAATACTGTCCAGAAAATTAAAAAGAAAATATAAAATATAGATCGAGAGTGTAATTGGTGCTAACACTAAAATCCCGGCAAGAAATGTTTTTCGTATTTTTGCCCACATTATATAGCTAATCCATTTTAAAAAGGCTTACACAACAAATAAGAATTAATTGTAAAGATTTTCTGTTTGATTAACTCCGAACCTGATATTCTAATAATCCAGATGGCTGAATTATTTTTTAATTCTCATTTTTCTTTAGGAACAACTTTATATACTTTTTCACCTTCTTTTGCCATACCATATTCTTCTCTGGCTACTTTTTCTATTGTTTCGGGTTTGTCAAGGTCTTTAATTCTATTATCTAAGGTTTTTATCTGAGTTTGAAGATCTTTAATTTCTTTTTTCAGTTTCGACTGCTTTTTGTATGCCTGAATTTGTCGGATGAAACCTCGGTCACCTAAGGAAAGAATTATCAATATAATTAAAAAAATTATAAGATAAATCAGCCATCCAAATCGTTTAAAATTTTTTTTCTTTCTTTTCATTATAATAATCAGTTTATTTTAGGATATTTGTTCCATAATAAACGGCAGTCCGGCCAAGTTCTTCTTCAATGCGTAAAAGCTGATTATATTTTGCCACTCTTTCACTACGGCAGGGAGCACCAGTTTTTATCTGACCGCCTCCTGATGCAACTACCAGATCAGCAATGGTCGTATCTTCAGTTTCACCGGATCTGTGTGAAACCATCCAGGTATATCCATTCTTATTTGCCAGTTCAATGGTATCCAAGGTTTCAGTAAGGGTTCCGATTTGGTTTAGTTTTATAAGTATACTGTTTGCCACGTTTTTCTCAAGTCCCATTTTTAATCGGGCTGGATTGGTTACAAAGAGATCATCTCCAACCAGTTGTATCTTTTCACCCAGTTTGTCGGTCATTATTTTCCAGCCATCCCAGTCATTTTCATCCAAACCGTCTTCAATAGAAAAAATCGGATACTGATTAACAAGATTGATGTAATATTCCACCATCTGATCAGCAGTAAGCTCTTTTTTTTCTGAAGCAAGAATATACTTTTTTTTCTTTTTGTCATAAAAGGAACTTGCGGCAGGATCAAGACAGATATAAAAATCTTTAGCTGGTTTGTATCCGGCTTTTTGAATACCTTCCATTAATACATCAAGTGCCTCCTGGTTTGATTTCAGATCCGGTGCAAATCCGCCTTCATCTCCTATACCGGTTCCATATCCTTTTGATGAAAGTACTTTCTTTATTGTATGATATACTTCTGAACACATACGATATGCTTGAGAAAAATTAGTTGCGCCTGCAGGAGCAATCATGAATTCCTGAAGATCTACATTATTTGCTGCATGTTCACCACCGTTTAGCACGTTCATACACGGAACAGGTAACACTTTAGCATTTATACCTCCAATATATTGATATAAAGGCAGTCCGGCATACTGAGCTCCGGCTTTAGCTACTGCAAGTGATACCCCCAGAATTGCGTTGGCTCCGAGTTTATTTTTATTGGGTGTTCCGTCAAGTTCGATGAGCAGTGAATCGATTTCAGCCTGGGCCCCGGCCCATTTTCCAATTAGTTCCTCTGCAATTATTTCATTAACATTTTTTACTGCCTGCAAAACACCTTTACCAAAAAATCTGTTTTTATCATTATCTCTTAATTCTACTGCCTCGTGTTCACCGGTAGATGCGCCTGATGGAACCGATGCTTGTCCCAGTATCCCATTTTCAAGAAGAACTTCCACTTCAACCGTGGGATTTCCTCTTGAATCAAGTATTTCACGAGCAAGCAGAGAAGTAATTATAGACATAGTAAGCCTCCGACTAATTAAAAATTTATACTATTAAAATTTATTTTTTTTGTCTTCCTATACAATAATAATCAAACCCCAATTCTTTCATTGTATCCGGATCATATATATTTCTGCCGTCAAAAATTACGGGATTATTAAGTAGTTTTTTCATTTCATTGAAATCCGGTTTACGATATTCAAGCCATTCTGTGACAATCAAAAGACAATCTGCACCTTTTAAAGCTTCATAATTATCATCGTACAAAGTAATAATTTTATCTAATTGTAACCGTTTCGCTTCTTCCCTAGCAACCGGGTCATGGGCTTGTATTTTTACTCCGAGTTGATCCAGTTCTTTTATAATTACTCGGGACGGCGCTTCACGCATATCATCAGTTTTCGGTTTAAAACTCAATCCCCAGATTGCAACTGTTTTCCCCTTCAGATCCTTAAAATGATCTTTAATTTTTGGTATTAATATCTTTTTTTGTTCTTCATTTACCTGTTCTACTGACTTCAGGATACGCATATCAAAATTATAATCCTGGGCAGTTCTTATAATTGCTTTCACATCCTTAGGAAAACAAGATCCGCCATATCCTACTCCTGGAAAAATAAAGGAATATCCGATTCTTTTATCTGAACCGATACCTAATCTGATATTTTCTATGTCAGCTCCTACCAACTCACAGAGCCTGGACATTTCATTTATAAAAGAAATTTTGGTGGCAAGCAGAGAATTGGCTGCATATTTTGTCATTTCAGCACTTACTTCATCCATAATATGGATTGGATTACCTGTTCTTACAAAAGGTTCATATAGTTTTTTCATGATTTTACCAACTTCTGCATCACTTGTACCGATAACAACTCTGTCAGGATACATAAAATCATCTACTGCAGCACCTTCTTTTAAAAATTCAGGATTTGAAACAACATGAACTTCAACATCTGTTTGTTTTAGTATTGTCTTTTTAACTAATGCAGCAGTTCCTACCGGAACTGTACTTTTATCCACTACTATTTTGGGTTTTTTCATATACTGACCTATGGAAGTGGCTACTGAGAGCACATGGCTGAGATCAGCAGAACCGTCCTCATCAGGAGGGGTTCCGACAGCAATAAATATTATGTCAGATTTTTGTACAGTTTCCTCGATATTGGTTGAAAAAGTAAGATTGTTATTATTTATATTTCTTTCGATAAGTGGTTCCAGACCTGGTTCATAGATAGGAATAATACCTTTTTTTAAATTTTTAATTTTGTTTTTATCATTATCCATACAAATTACATTATTCCCTGATTCTGCAAAACAAGTTCCTGCTACCAATCCTACATATCCTGTTCCGATTACTGAAATATTCATTTTACCTCCATAAAATTATCAACAAAAAGGGTTACATTTAGAATAATCCACCGATTAAAATCAACTGTTTGTCCAGTAAAGATAATATAAAATAATTAATCATTCAAGTATTCTTTTATAGTTTATGCAATATAGTAACAAAGAAATCAACGGTTTCTATGCACATTCACTCTTTCACATTTTGTGTTTACAGGGCATTTGCTGCACATTGGGCTGACAGGTTTACATACATTCTGACCGAAAGCAACAAGAATGTCATTAATGGGTATCCACCATTGATCCGGAAGTTTTTCCCGGAGTTTTATTTCAGTTTCTTCAGGATTTCTGGTATGTATATATCCTAACCTGTTTGTAATTCTGTGCACATGCGTGTCCACACAGATTGCTTTCTTATTAAATCCTCTGGTTAAAACTAAATTTGCAGTTTTTCTACCTACTCCAGGAAGAGAAAGAAGAAGATCCATATCATCCGGAACCTTACTGTTGTAATTATTAATAAGGATAGTGCATACAGTATGGATGTTTTCTGCCTTTCTTCTATAAAATCCTACTGGATAAATTAGTTGTTCAATGTCTGAAACAGAAAGATTGTTTATTTTTTCAGGTGTATCAGCTTTCTGAAAAAGACGGAAAGCAGCTTTTGTGGTTACTTCATCTTTTGTTCTTAAACTGAGTATTGTGGAAATAAGTACTTTAAATGGTTGATTTGTTTTCTTTGCAATGTCAGTTACTATAGGAGTTTTCCAATTTTTATATTCTTTTTGAAGAATTTTTAATACAGAAATTAAGGTATTGGTGTTCATTTAACTGAGTTTTCTTTAAAATAATCAATGGTCATCTGTTCCATATAATTGCTGTTTTAGCTTGTCCATGGTGCGTCTTTCTTTTTTAGTGGGTCTTCCCTGTTTTTTCCTGTATTTCTTTTTATTCTTTTTATGGCTTTTTTTGAATGTGTTAATCAGCTGTTGGTCTTCTTCAGACAGATTCATTTTTTCCTCCTCATTATATAATTTTTGAGCTTCTTTAGCAGGAAGACCTCTATCTGCGAGAGATTCTACAGTGACATTTCTATATCTGCCATGAACATTGATTGTAATGTTATCACCAATATTAAGAAATTTATGAGGTTTAACTCGTTTACCATTCACTTTAACTTTACCACCCTTACATGCTTTTGCTGCCTGTGATCTTGTTTTATAAAATCTCGCTGCATTTAACCAGCGATCTATTCGAATTTGTTTTAAATTTTTATTCATAAGTATTATTATTTTTCATAAGATATTAATTTTTTATTTTTTATTCAAGTAAATGAGATAATAATATAAAAAATGTTTATTTTTTTATTGAAAAATTGAACAATATTCATTTTAATAAGATTAAAAGAGTTTATTAATTAAAAACGGAGGTAAACAGTATTAATGTCAACGATATTTGAAAACATTCTTGTTATGCTGGTGTTGCTTAACCCCTTTTTGGTAATTGTCTATCTTATTGATGTGGTAAAAAAACTACCATTTAAGAAATTTTCTGTTATTATCATTCAGGCTGGTATATTCAGTTTAATTGTATTTGTTTTATTTGCCTTAATGGGTGATGTCATATTCAGAAAAATTCTCCATGCAGAGTTTGGGTCTTTTCTGATATTCGGAGGTATTGTTTTTCTGATAATCGGTATTCAGTTTGTCTTCCGGGGTGAGTCAGCAATTGAATCTTTGCGAGGCGAATCTGAATACATCCGAGGAGCTATAGCAATGCCGCTATTTATTGGTCCCGGAACTTTAAGCGCAAGTGTGGTAATAGGTAAGAATCTTACTCAGCTTCAGGCTGTATTATCATTAGCTGTTTCAATCTTTATTACTGTATCATTGCTTATAATATTGAAAATGATACATGATCACGTACAGATGAGAAGGGCACATTTAATTGACAGATATACAGAAATTATGGGCAGGATAACAGCATTGATTGTCGGGACAATATCAGTAGATATGATAATGAGAGGTATCAAAGCCTGGATAACAAAATTGCCGTTATAAATATAAATTTTTACAAATTTAGTGATGTTAACTGAAATTGATAGTAACAGAAATATGCAGAGATGTATAAAATTTTGATATTTTATAAGTAATGGCATTTTTTTTGCTATAATTTTAATTGGTTCAAAAAAATATAGAGATTGGGATTTTAATTAGGATATATAAAAAATACTTGACTTTAAAATTTCAATTTAATATATTTATTGAAACATATAATTATGAGGTATGCTTATAAGAATTCGTTATAGGTCTGATGGATAAAATATTTTTCTTGTTTATGGTTAAGCTATATCCATGGCCTGAGACGAATTATTACATCAGACCGGATTATTAAAGAAATATAACAAAATTTTTTGTTATATTTTCTGAAGGAATTCGGTTTTTTTATTATGTGGAGGAATTATTGATGAAGAAATTAACAATAGTTTTATTAATCTTCGTATTTAGCTTAATTACAGTTTCAAATGTATTTGCTGTAAGTGAAGCTGCAGTTCTATTTCTGTTGATCTCACCAGGAGCCCGGGCTTCGGGTATGGGGGAATCATTTGTAGCACTTGCTGATGATGCATCTGCAATATACTGGAATCCAGGTGGACTGGCATTTCTGGAAGGAAAAGAAATTATTTTTATGCATTGTAAATGGCTTCCTGGATTAGTAGATGATATGTTTTATGAATTCGCATCTTACAGACAATATGTGGAAAGTCTCGGTGGTACTATAGCTGCTAATGTCACCTATCTGAATATGGGTGAACAGGTATGGACAGGTGAACAAGGTGATGAAATGGGCAGATTCCAGAGTTATGATTTTGCCATTACTTTGGGGTATGCAACTAAAGTAACTGATAATATTGGGCTGGGGGTTAATGTTCGTTATATTCAAAGTATGCTTGCTCCAGACTGGGTTGATGTCGGACAGGAAAAAGGGAATGGTTCCGGTAATGCATTTGCATTTGATGTGGGAGTACTCTGGAAATTAAAATTTCTTAAAGGATTGTCATTTGGTGCAAATCTTACTAATATGGGTCCAAAAATTGCCTATGTTGATGCTGCTCAGGCAGATCCGCTGCCAACCAACTTGAAATTAGGATTTGCCTACAGGATTCTGGACAAAAAATATAACAGACTGACTATGACTATTGATGCGAATAAACTTATGGTTGTTAAAGAAGGCGATGAATCTGATGCTTTCTACAAAGCAATTTTTACCAGCTGGACAAATAAGCCCCTGAATGAACAAATAAAAGAGTTAATTACCTGTGTAGGACTTGAATATGTTTATAATAATATGATTTTCTTAAGAACGGGATATTATTATGATGAAGTGGGGAAGGTCAAGTTCCCGACTTTTGGTGCCGGACTGCAGTATAATAAATACAGATTAGATTTTGCTTATGTAGCTGCTGAGAAAGGGCATCCTCTCTCTGATACAATGAGATTTTCTCTCAGTCTCGGGTTTTAGTAATATCAGTATTAATAATTGCCCGCAAAACACATGGAATAATGCAATAATTTTGATTATGCTTATACATCAGATATGCATGAATTTCATGTTTTTCGCGGGCAGTTTTTCTTTATTCACTAAATTTCTAATATATATTTTTATAGGAATAAAAATATCATGAAAATCGGCATTCGTGTTTTTTTTACTGTTATTGTTTTTTCAGCGATTGTCTTTACGTCTGCAGGTATTAAGGATGTTACATTTCATAAAGCCTCTGTTTCCAAAAAGAATTTAATAACATCTTCCCTGGTATCCTGGGAAAACGGCAGGATCAATTTTTCAGAAAAGAACAATACTGTTCATTCAATAGATACGGTTACCATACTTGCGTTTATGACGGAATTTGTTCCTGATGATGATTCACTGACTAGCGGTGACGGTACTTTTATACTCAGCGATTCAGGAGATACATTATTAATTGATCCTCCACCTCATGACCAGATTTATTTTAAGAATCAGCTTTCTGCTCTGGCCTCATATTATGGTTCTGTTTCATCAGGAAAACTTATTTTAAAAAGCACTGTATATCCGGAAATACTGAGAGTTGATCAGCCTATGGCTTATTATGCTACAGACGAGAATGAGAACGGAACAGATAAAGGACTGGTTGAACTTTTCAGGGATGCTGTATTATCTGCAGATTCTGCCGGGGCTGTGTTTTCTGATTATGATTGCTATATTATTTTTCATGCCGGGGTAGGAAAAGATATTGCCCTGAGTTATGATCCCACACCCAGAGATATTCCATCTGCTTTTTTAAATCTTGATGATTTAAGCAGATATCTTTCTGAAGATGGTCAGGATTTTCAGGGCATTGAAGTAGAAAATGGCAATTTTCGTATACGGGAAGGAATTATTCTTCCGGAAACAGAAAGCCAGAGTGACAATCAGTATTTTTATAATATCGGGCTTTTAGGTACCATGAGTATAATGTTCGGTTTTCAGCTGGGATTGCCGGCACTGTGGGATACAGAAAACGGGTATAGCGCTATTGGTAAATGGGGATTAATGGATCAGGGGTCCGGAAATTATAACGGATTAATACCGGCAGAACCCTGTGCCTTCAGTAAAGTTCTGCTGGGCTGGGAACAGCCAATCCTGGTTAATCAACAGGATCATTTGGAGATAGGGTGCTCTAAAACAGCATTATCAAATAAAATTTATAAAGTTCCTATTAATGATCATGAATATTTTTTGCTTGAAAACCGTCAGTATGATACAAACGGGGACAGTATTACGTACGGCAGAACAAGTACAGGTGGTATGGTCATTTTCAGACCTGACGGAACTATAGAAATGGAAGAGCCGGGAGTAATAACTACTGTGGAGGAGTATGATTATGGTCTTCCTGGTTCAGGTATATTAATCTGGCATATTGATGAGGAAGTAATACGCAATACTTTTGACAGTAATAGAATCAATGTAAATAAAGATCACAGAGGGGTTGATCTGGAAGAGGCAGACGGAGCACAGGATATTGGTGAGTCTTACAGTATTACTTCTGATGGATATGGATCAGAATATGGGGTACTCCATGATGCCTGGTTTCAAGATAATGATATTTATACAATGGTCAATGACACCAATATAGTTATGTTTACACCCACAAGTTTTCCCTCTTCTCTGTCCAATCAGGGTGGAAATTCTCATATTGTTATTACAGATTTTTCAAAAAGAGATACTGTGATGAGTTTTTCTGTCACCACAGATATTCTGCAGTCAGGATTTCCCGGTTATTTTGAAAGCTGTTCCAACTGGGTATCTCCGGTGCTGACCGGAGATCTGGATGCCGATGGTAATCCGGAACTTCTTGTTGCATCCGGAAACGCCATCTATGCCTGGAACAGTAATGGTACACCTTTTTATTCCGATTCCACTGGATTCCGGGTTTCGGCAGGCAGTGATACCCTCTTTTATGACCTCCCCTTACTGCTGAGATGTCCGGAACCATTATCCGTTCCACCATTAGTATTTGATATTAACGGAGACAGCCGGGATGAAGTTCTGACAGCTGGTCAAAGCGGAACTGTCTCCTGCCGGCGATTCGGAATTGATAACGAGGGTAATCTGTTGTCTGAGAATCTTTTTTCCTGGAGTGATAATCCGTCTTCAGTATCCACGTATCTTCATATAATTGTATCCGCCTCTGATACCTGTCTTGTATTTGGTACTCATACAGGAAAAGTGTTCAGCCTGAACAGAACCGGTGAAGTTTCCTGGGAGTTTCAGGCAGAAGAAGCCATAACTGGTATCTGCCAGGCTGCTGATGACGGTACTATTGCGGTCACTTCATCCAATACTCTTTTCTTTATTGATAATTCCGGATCTCTGACAGGCGAAAAACAGTTTTCAGAAACTGAAACAATAGACCATCCTGTTTCAGCCTATCTGGGAGAACAGAATTATCCTTTGATTGCCGTGGTGTCATCCAAAAAACTGTTACTGTATGACAGATTTGAAGATATTTGTTATTCAACTGAGGAGAAAATAACTCATACTGATATTTCAATGCCTGCCGCAGGTGATGTTGATGGTGATGGTATCAGTGAGATAATCATTACAGCACAGGATAACATATACGGATTTAATTATAATGCCAGCATTACTGACTATACACCTTTTCCTTACTATCCGCGTTCAGCAGAATTATCATCCTGTCTTATTGGTGATGTCGATAATGATGAAAATGCCGATATTATCGTTTCAACTTCCCGGGGAAATATTGAAGCCTGGGATCATTCTGGAGAAATGCTGTCGGGATTTCCCTTAACCACTGGAAGTTCTTATCCCATACCGCCAACCTTCTTGGATGTGGATAGAGATGGTGATACAGAGATAGCTGCAGTATCCGAAAAGGGTATGCTGTATGTATGGGATCTTTCCGGTATTTATGCAGAGGAATCAATTGAATGGGGGAGCTATCTTTATGATTCTGCAAATTCAGGAATGAGCAGAAAAACATCAACTTATACACCGGGAACGTCTGATATTATGCCCGCAAATGTAGTATACAATTATCCTAATCCGGCAAAAGGACTTGTTACCTATATCAGATATAGGCTGGAAAAACGTGCGAAAGTAACGATAGAGATATATGATCTGGCTGGTGATTTGGTTGATTCTTTTTCCGGACCAGGAGCTGCACAAACTGAGAATGAAGTTGCCTGGGATATATCTGCTATTGAAAGCGGAGTGTATTTTTGCAGGGTACATGCGGATACAGGTTCGGAGAAGAAGGTGGTTATTTGTAAGATTGCGATAATCAAATAAAGATAAAAGATAAAGGATAAAGGATAAAACAAGGGACAAGGAAAAAGGGAAAGACTAAAGAATCAAGATGCAAGAGCTTGAGAATGTGAGAACCTTAGAACGTGAGAGTGTTTCCGTTCAGAAACCAGAAGACAGTAGCCAGAGGCCAGAAAAGACCGCAGACCACGGACGGCTGACAGCGAGTTGAAAATCGGTCAGCGGTCGGCGGTCTGTGGTCATAAAGATGCAAAATGAAAATTGAAAAATTAAAAATTCCAATTTTATGTATACTGGTATTTATTTCAGTTTCTGTATTCGGGCAGATGCAGCCTTTTAATCATCCGGAGCTGGAATGGCGCACCATTGAGACGGATCATTTTTATGTTCATTACCATCAGGGGACGGAGAGGACAGCGCGGTTAACTGCAAAAATAGCAGAACAGATTTATGATCCCATAACATCTCTCTATTCCTATGAACCAGATGGAAAAATTCATTTTATTATCCGGGATCATGATGATGCTTCCAATGGAGCTGCATATTATTATAACAATAAAATCGAACTGTGGGCCCCGTCCCTGGAATTTTTCCTCAGAGGCAATCATAACTGGTTACGCAATGTGATTACCCATGAGTATTCTCATATGATCTCTCTAGGTGCAGCACGAAAATTAACCAGACAAATTCCTGCAGTATATGTTCAATGGCTGGGATATGAAGAAGAAAAAAGACCGGATGTTATTCACGGATATCCAAACAGATTAGTGTCATTTCCTGTAGCCGGTACAGTTATTCCCATGTGGTTTGCAGAAGGAGTAGCTCAGTTTCACAGAGCAGGATTGGATTATGATACCTGGGATTCCCACCGGGATATGGTATTGAGAACTGCATGTCTGGAAGACAGACTTTTGGATATTAAAGAAATGGGTGTGTTTGGGAAAAAAGGACTTGGAAATGAACGAGTTTACAATCAGGGATATGGCCTTACCCTTTATCTGGCGTATACCTATGGGGAAGAGAAACTTAATGAGCTGATCCATTCTGTAAGCCGTCCTCTTCATCTGAGTTTTTCACAGGCTGCCAAAAAAGTGCTGGGAAAAGACAGTAAGGCATTGTATAAAGAGTGGGAACAATGGCTGCTGACCGGATATTCTCAGAATGATTTTTCTGACAGTAAGAATTATACTATTCTGGAGCATAACGGGAGTGGTAACTACTATCCGGTGCTGTCTCCGGACAATAAAAAAGTTGCCTATATTTCCAGTCAAGGGAATGATTATTCATCACAGTTGAATTTATGGATCTGGGATCTGGAGACAGGTAAAAAGAAAATGATCAAATCCGGGGTTACTTCTTCGGTATCCTGGCTGTCAGATAGTGTATTGGTATATGCGAAAAAAACTGATTTGACTTTACAGGGTTCACATTATTATGATCTGTATCTTTATACATGTGGAGAAAAAGAAGAAAAGCGTTTAACTGAAAGTGCCCGCACCCAGCAGCCTGATGTGTCATCTGAATATGAAAAAATTGTAAGCGTCATCCAAAAGGATGGGACTTGCAATCTTGCAGTGTATGATCTGGACAGCAATACGCTGAGGGAAATTACTCATTACCAAAATGGTGAGCAGATATTTACTCCCCGGTGGTTTTCAGACGGGCGCATAGTATTTACCATCAGTCAGGGGAGCGGAACCCGTAATATTGCCTGTATAGATTCATCCGGTTCAGGATTTGAAAATTTAATCAGGAATGATCATGATATCCGTGATGTTTTTCCTTCTTCGGATGGCAATAGATTGTATTTTTCCAGTGATGATTCCGGGATTTTCAATATTTACTGCTATACTTTAGAAACCGGAAGCACCAGACAGCTTACCAGTGTTCCAGGAGGTGCTTTTATGCCTTCCGTCGGCAACAATGGCAGGCTGGTTTTTTCTCTGTTTACTGCAGACGGTTATAACATTGCGTATCTGGATTCGGTCAGTAAAACTGCGGTTAAGGAAATGACATATGAGTCACCCTATACCAAGATCAGAGAATGGCGGGATTCCAGACAGATGGAGATCAGTTATTATAATGACAATAAAGTTCCTGAATATGAAAGCAGACCCTATAGACATATATTTTCCAAACTATCCTTTTTCCCCCGCATTATGTCGGATTATCCTGGCAAATTGAAACTTGGTACATATTTCAATGGCAGCGATTTTCTGGATAAAATTTCGATATTTGGGGGAGCAGCAGCAAATTTTCAGTTTGATACAGACTTGTTTTGTATATTTAATTACCGGGAATTATTTCCCACCTTATTTTTAGAAGCGTACAATCAGCGCCGTAATACTGATGTTGATGAAAGAGATTATACTTTTAATCTTATAGAAGTTGACCTGGGAGCAGACTGGCCTCTGGGAGATGATCATATCCTACGTACAGCCTATATATTTTCCCGGTATGATGCAAGTATGTCTTTTGAGGAACAGAATCAGCAGATTGATTTTTCCTATAACTATCATCTTGGTAATGATATTCAGATCAGGTGGGATTATCAGGGAATACAACCCAGTGTTTATTCAGGCATTGCACCTGCACAGGGACGTAAAATAACGTTAACAGCCAAAAGATCACACAATAAATTTATTGACGGATTTGAAATACATAAGAATTACGGAACTCTGGTGGAAACATATAAAACTTACACATTTTACTCTTTTAATATGGATTGGTATGAATATCTGCCGGGAATTTTTAATAATCATTCTCTTGCACTCAGACTCAAGGCGGGATATATAGATCGACCGGTTGATGATTTTTATTATTTTTTCGGAGGTGGTCTTGAAGGCTTAAAAGGATATTCTTTTTACAGTTTGCAGGGTAGAAAATTATTACAGCTGGATGCAGCATACCGTTTTCCTGTTTATACAAATATGAATACCAGATTGGGGTTTATTCATCTGCATGATCTCTATGTATCCCTGTATGCACAAGCCGGTAATATATGGAGCAGCAAAGGGTTTCCTGAAGAGGAAATAAAAAAGGATGCCGGGATCCAGCTGCGTCTGAAGATGTTTTCTTTCTACAATTTTCCTTTATGTCTGACTTTTGACAGTGTTTATGGTTTTGACAGGTATCAACTGCGGGGGAATACATACGGGGATGAATGGCGATTTTATTTTGGGATTTTGTTTGATTTTCTTGATTAGAGAGGAACAGATATGGATCAATATACTACTAATATACTAACCATAATTTTATTAATGGTGTTCAGTGTGATGATTATACCCGCACAATTACTTTGCGGTGACAAGAATACAATACCGGATCCGGATGCTGAATTGAGATACTTTATGCTGTATAAAGATAGTTACATACAGCAGAAGAACGTTTTGTCAAATAAGAGCACATCTGTACCCAAAAGAAAGATTCCGGCCATAGGCATTTTGCTTTCTGCAGCTGTTCCGGGAACCGGAGAGATGTATGCCGGATCTTATATTAAAGGAGCAGTTTTCCTGGGATTAGAAATGTTCCTGTGGTGGAAATACGCTGGTTTTCGGGAAAAGGGATTTGATATTGAGGAGAAGTACGAAGCTTTTGCTGATGAGCATTGGGATAGTACAAGATGGTCACAAGAATATGATCCTGATACTGACCCTTCAACTCATAACCTCCCGGAAACCAAAACCCAGCAATATTATGAGATGATCGGGAAATATGATCAGTTTCAAGCAGGATGGGATAATCAAGAAAATAGAGACACCTATATGACCATGCGGCTGAACAGTAATAATGAATTTGAGAAAGCATCCACCTGCGCAATGCTGACACTTGCCAACCATGTATTTTCTGCTCTGGATGCAGCCTGGACTATCCGGGGAGTTAACAGAAAAGTTGAATCGCAAATACGGATGAGTTACAGAAAAGTGCATGGATGGGATGTTCCGTTTGTATCACTGAGAGCCAGGTGGTGAGGAGTAGAGAGTTTGAGAGCTTAAGAAATTGAGAACTTTTGAGCGAGAGAACTTTAGAACTTGAGAATATTAGCAGGCAGAAATCAGAGATCAGTGGTCAGAATGACCGCGGACGGCAGACCGCCTCATGATGGAAATGTGTGAGCATTAGAGAGTGGTTGTTTGTGTCTGTTGGTCATCTGTCATTGATATTATAGTAAGGGAGTATCGGAGTAACGGGGTATGGGGGAAGTACTGTTGAAGATTGGTTTATAAGTGGTCGGCGGTCTGTGGTCTGCGGTCTTTTACAGGGAAAATGGAGAAAAGGAGAACGGAAAAAGGAAGACAAAAGACAAAAGACAAAAACCATATCCTAATAGTAAAGACTAAACATAAAAGAAGAAGATAAAGAGTGTACTATGAAAATATTAAAAGTGAAGGTATGGCTGGCAGTAGTTTTAGTGACATCAATGGTATTTTCCTCTACAGGGTTAGGCAGTAACGGAGTGGAGGAAAATGATTTTCCAGAAAAAAAAGAATTTAATAAGTCATTTCTTATGCCTGCTGCTGAAAATCACCAGAATATGGAGACTGAATCTCCCTCCAGAGGTAAAGCATTTCTGTTGTCTTTTTTAATTCCGGGATGGGGGGAGTACTATGCCGGATCAGAAAAAATGGCAAAAATTTTCCTGGGAACAGAGATTGCTTTATGGACTACCTATGCCGGATTAAGAGTTTACGGCAATTGGAGGGAAAAAGATTACAAAAATTTTGCTATTGCTCATGCTCATGTAAATCCTGAGGGGAAAAATCATGACTATTTTGTTAATATTGAACATTTTGATGATATAGAAACTTATAATCAGGAAAAGTTAAAACAGAGAGACGTTGATGCCCTGTATCCTGAGAATGAGGAATATTTCTGGAAGTGGGACAGCAAGAAAAACCGTCTTAAGTATGAACAGATAAGAATGTCAAGTGACGGGGCATTTTCAAATTCTGTGCTTGTAATCGGAGTAGTGGTGTTAAATCATATTGTAAGTGGTATAGATGCAATGCGGTTGGCTATAAAAGCAGATAAAAAACCTTCGGATCTGAAAGTAGGATTTGTTCCCGTTCCGGAGGGGGGGATGGTGTTCAGTGTAGTGAAGAGATTTTAGATTTACTGATTGGTTAGGAGTGTTTAAGAGCTTTAGAACTTTAGAACTTGTAATATTAGTGGGCAGAAACCAGAATCCAGTGGTCAGAATGGACCGCAGACCGCGGACGGCAGACCGCGTAGTGATGGAGATGTGTGGTCACCAGAGAGTGGTTGTTTGTGTCTGTTGGTCATTCGTCATTGATATTATAGTAACGGAGTATCGGAGTAACGGGGTAGGGGGCAGTACTGATGAAGGTTAATTTATAAGCGGTCGGCGGTCTGTGGTCTGCGGTTTTTTACAGGGAAAATGGAGAAAAGGAGAATGGAAAAGGGAAGACTAAAGACTAAAGAACAAAGACAAAATACAAAACACAAAAGATACTTTGTTAATGAATAACACATAATGAATAACGATCAGATTTGAAGTCCCTTTAGGGACGAGACATTTATAGCAATAAAGAGAGCCCTTATAATCCAAGCCCCTTTAGGGGCGAAATACTTGACTTTATCATAGCAGAGAATTTAGGTTGGTGTTTGAATGCAAAATAATAACTATTCAGCATATAATAATTTGGGAGGAACTATGAAACGTTTATTATTTCTAATAGTCAGTATTATGTTAATTCTAATTTTAATGGCATGCAGTTCTGAGCTCAGGTTTTCTTATGAGCTTAATAAGAAAATCAACATTATGAGGGGAAGTGAAGATGCTGAACTTACCAGTGAACAGTTCTTAAAAGAAATTTCGGATGTCGATATTATTTTTGTGGGAGAAATACATTCTGACAGTGTAACACATGTTTTTGAATATGAGCTTCTGAAAAATATATATACTAAATACAATAAATTAGCAGTTGCTTTAGAAATGTTTGAGCGGGATGTTCAGACAGTGTTGAATAAATATCTTGCCGAAGAGATATCAGAAACAGAATTTCTGGAGCAATCAAGACCATGGAACAATTATCAAACTGCATATAAACCTATAGTTGACTTTGCCAGAGCAAATCAACTGCCGGTTCTGGCTATGAATGTACCCAGACGATATGCCAATAAAGTCGCTATGATGGGTGAGCGTGCACTTAATACAATCCCGGATTCTGAAAAAAAATGGATAGCAGAAGAACTAAAATGTCTTGAGGGTGCTTATAAAGAAAAATTTATGAAACAAATGGGTGGTGAACAGAAACCCGGACCAATGGCAAGGTTTAGTCCTGAAAATTTATATAAGGCGCAATGTTTAAAAGATGATACTATGGCAGAATCCATAAGTGATTTTTTAAAAGAACATCCTGGATATAAAGTGATCGCTTTTCAAGGCAAATTTCATGTAGAGAATGGTTTGGGGCTTGCCAAGAAACTGAATATACTGAAACCTGAGCTAAAACAAAAAATTGCAGTATGCATTCCGGCAAAAGATTTAAATTCTGTTAATTTTGATAATCATCGGGATAAGGGTGATTATCTGGTTTTTATTTCTGATAATTAGATATGATAAAAAACAGACTGTTAGTAACCGGGGGCAGCGGATTTTTAGGAGGTCATCTTGTCTGTCAGGCTTCAGAAGAATGGGATGTGTGGACAACCTGGAAGACTCATCCAGTACAGCTAAGTGGGGTTCGGTCTGTTAAGCTTGATATTTCATCAGAAAAAGCTATACAGGATCTGGTTAAGGAAATACAACCTGAGATTATTATTCATACTGCAGCCTGGAGTGATCTGGAAAAATGCGAAGAGAATTCTGAACAGGCATTTTATATTAACACTACCTCTACAGAAATCTTTGCTGAAGAAAGCACAAAAACCGGAAGTCGGTTTATCTTTATTTCATCAGATATGGTTTTTGACGGCCATCAGGGAAACTATAAAGAAACAGATACAGCAAATCCTATTAATATATATGGAAAAACCAAACTTACAGCAGAGAAATGCATAAAAGCCATCTGTTCTAATTATGTTATTGCACGGTCTGCTTTGATCTACGGTCCACCATTAACAGGATCAAATTCTTTTTCAGAAAAAATCTTGCACAAAATATCTGCTGATAAGACTATGCCACTTTTTACAGATCAGTACCGTTCTCCTGTTTTGGTTCAGAATCTGGCTGAAGCACTTCTTGAACTTTCCCGGAGCGATTTTAGTGGAATAATTCATTTGGGGGGTAGAGAAAGAATTGACAGATATACTTTTGGGAAATATCTTGCAGAGATCAAGGGATTTTCTCTGGATCTGTTAAAACCAGTGTCAATGTCAACTTTTAAAACTAAAGCCCACCGACCCCGGGATACCAGTTTTGATATCTCCAAAGCCACTGATATTTTAGATACTCGACTCCTGGGAGTCAGAGAAGGATTAAAAAGATTTTGATTTAAGTAATTCTAAAGATAACGTTCAACTTCCCAGGGAGTAACTTGAATGAGAAACTCCTGCCATTCCTGTTTTTTGGCATTTACAAAATGGTTGAGCAGCTTTTCTCCCAGAAGATCGGTTAACACGTTATCTTTTTCCAGTTCTTCTACTGCTTCATGGATCGATCCGGGAAGAGTATCAATGTTCAGTTCTTTAAGTCTTTCATCACTGAAACCATATACATTCTCTTCAATGGGTTCGGGAGGAGTTAATTCATTTTCGATTCCGTCTATCCCTGCGGCTAACATGGTTGCAAAAGCCAGATAAGGATTACAGGAAGGATCAGGACAGCGGATCTCCATTCTTTTACCATGAGGAATTTTATTTTTACTCAGCATTGGTATGCGAATAAGAGCAGATCGGTTGATCTGTCCCCAGCAGATATACACCGGGGCTTCAAATCCCGGAATAAGTCTTTTGTAAGAATTGACTGTAGGGGCTAAAATGGCGGTCAGAGCTTTTGCATGCTTTATCTGTCCGGCGAGAAAATTATAGGCTGTTTTAGACAGGTTATATTTATCCTTACTTTCATAAAATATATTATTGCCGTCATTATCAGCCAGGCTTTGATGGGTATGCATTCCGCTCCCATTTATTCCATAAATGGGTTTGGGCATAAAGGTTACTTTCATTCCGTTTTGCATGGATATTGTCCGCAGTGTATGTTTCAGGCATATTATTCCATCTGCAATTTTTAGGGCATTATCATAAGAAAGATCTGTTTCATGCTGTCCCTGGCTTACTTCATGGTGATAACTTTCACACTTGTACCCGAAATTCTGCATCAGCCTCATTGTTTCCTGACATATTTCAACGGCACGGCTTTGTACGCCAAGATCAAAGTATCCTTTACTGTCATGAACTTTCAGTTCAGGAAGTTTGTCTCTTTCCAACAGGAAGAATTCAATTTCTGGTCCGACATTATAATGAAATCCCATAGATTCTGCTTTTTTCAACACTCTTTTAAGTAATCCACGAGGATCCCCGGAAAACGGAGAACCATCAGGAAGATAAACATCACAGATTATCTGAGCAATTTTACAGTCATCTCTACTCCAGGGCAGAACAGCAAATGTTTCAATATCAGGTTTCAGATGCATGTCTGATTCAAAAATACGGGCAAAACCTTCAATAGAGGATCCATCGAACCAAATGCCGTTTTCTAAAGCACTTTTGACTTCTGCAACGGGAATTGTTACTTTTTTTGCCTCTCCGGTAATATCGGTAAAAATCAGGTAAATAAATTCAATATTTTCCGTTTCAATCTTTTTTAGAATATCATTTTTCATATCATATTCCTCATTTATTATCCAACGGTTAAGCGAACAATATTAACAGTTTCAATAAAATATATTTTTTTGTTTTATCCTTTATCTTTTATCTTTTATCCTTTTTCCTTTACATCAGCTACCAGTTACTTTTTGGTCTTCTTTTACCGAACTGAACAGGGCAGGGAGCATTTCTGGTAACGTATTCTTCCAGGATATCACACCAGAGCGCAGAAAAGGTATGACAGCTTTTTGAACCATCAATATCAATATCTTCAGGAAAGTGGGCGTGTTCACATTTGGGAGTACAGAAGCGAATATGTGATGATCCAACTCCGGCATTGTTATTATTTTTTGACATTATTTCTCTTCTATTTGTTACTGTAATTGGATCGTTTATTTATAAAAATATATGTTCTTGATTTTTTTTTGAAAAGTCAAGTAAAAAAGTTAAATAATTAAAAATTTTTTTGGATGAATAAAAAATAATTCTGATTTTTTATTTATCCACAGTCCAGATTGATCGGGAAACTTTCCAGCTTCCGTCTTTCTGCTGTTGTAATATTCTCATTATTTTTCCACTGCCTGATATTTCTTTATTATTTTTTTTTGATTTATAGGTTCCGCTGTACATCCCCCATTCATAGGCATATTCTCTCATGATTTTTATTTCCTTGAAATCATGTTTGTATTCTACCAGCATGTATTCTTTCATAGCCTTGAAATTTTGCTCCAGCATTTTTCTCAGTCCATCTTTTCCCTTTATGACTTCTCCTTCGGCTGGAATCACAACACCGTCATCGGTAAAAAGGGATAATAAGGTTTCCACATCTCCTTCTAATGAAGCAGCTTGATCTTTTTTATGCAGTTCCTGGATTGCCTGTAAGGCAATTTCTTCTGCATTCTTATTGTTGTTGTCAGCACAGACACAAAAAATTACTCCCATAGCAAGGAGGATAATTAATAAGTTTTCCATACTATTACTCCTTTTTAAATGTTATTTACTAAAAGCCTATGAATTATGAAACCACTGGGAACACAGAGAAATACATAGAGATTATAAAATAAATAAGAATAATATAGTATCCTTTTTCTTCTTCCCAAGTTGAGAGGTTGTGTGAAAACTCCGATTATCGATTACAAGAAGAATTTAGTATTTTAAAAATTACTGTTTTTATTGATCTTAAACACGTACTAAACACCCGGGGTTTGGTCGTTTTTACACAGTATCTGAACTTGAGAAGGAGAAGGTCAAACCCATTTCCTGTAGAGTGTTTTATGCTCCCAGTTTCATCATTATTTTATTTAGATTTAGATGTATACAAATAAAATTTATTGAAATTTAAATAACCTGGATATATAAAAAAATATTTTATTGACTCCAGGAAGTAATCAATAGATTTTTTTAAATGGTTAATTCTATAGTCAATAAAGCATGAAACATTGTAATTAGATATATTCACAATACAGGATTTTAAGTTAGCGTACTTCTGATCTCATCTAGTTTTTGCTTTGCCTCCGGAACCATCTTAAGGAATTCGCTGAGTTTTTCGCAAGGGTAGGAGGTACAATGAGCACAGTTGATTGCTTTCTTTTCCTGGGCACATTTTCGTATTGCACAGACTTTACAGTAAGTAAAATGCACATTTCCTTCAGTTGTACACCCCAGACAGTTGATATCCTCAGGCTTAATATCAGAGTTATATATTTTAGACCATTGCTCAGCTATTTGTTTTCGTTTAAGATCATCATCAGCCTGAGTAGCTAATAGGGCACCGCACTCATGGCAGTCAATGCCGCAATATGCAATCATTTCACTCATTTCTTTCTCCTTTATTTTTTGGGATGTACTGCATTTCAGTCCGCCGAGCATGAGACCCAAGGATGCCCAGGTCATGCATTTTAGAAATTCTCTGCGGTCATTTGTATCATTCATCATTGTATCTCTTTTGTTACCATAAATACTATGGTGATTAATTTATAGATATGTTAAATAATCTATTTTTCAACAAAAGTATCCCGCAGTCCCTGTTCAAGTGAACGGGGAGTATATCCCAGTTTTTGTTTTGCTTTGCTGTTATCTCCGTAATAGGTGGTTCCGCTGGTAACACGCATGGCTTCAGCAGCAGATCACTTATTTGACTGGTGTCACCCGGTCCATATACTAGACCAGGCATAACGATCACTATGAGATGAGAACCGAGAAAACCGGTACCCCCGGTAACGAAATATTTTTTTTTGGTATTCATGGGCAAGAGCCTTCCATTATTTATTAGTGGTTGAATATACTTTTATAATTCTATTTATTCTTTATTGCATAAAAAATTAAGTTCTAAATTATTTTCCGCCCTTTAAAAATATTTTATAAAACATCGTCTTCGTTTATGCTGTCTTTTTTCAAAATATTTCCACTGTTTTTGAACCAGTAGATTGTTTTCCAGTTCAGGGTTGGATTCAACTTTTGTTATCCCAAGTTTATTATATACTCCATTCATAAGATGGATTAATATGGCGTTGACCCCTTTGCCTTGGTATTCCGGCTTTACAGCCACTAAATACAGATCGGCGCGATCATTTTTTCTTAATGCCTGTAAAAGGTAAATGAATCCGAAGGGGAAGAGCTTTCCTCCTGATTTCTGTAAAGCCCGGGATAAGGAGGGCATGGTAATGCCGAAGGCAACCATGTGGTTGTTCTGATCAAGGACGATTGGTACGAATTCCGGTTTTATGAATCCAAAATACTGTTTGGTATAGACCTTGATTTGTTTTTCGGTTAAAGGGACAACCCCGTATAGATGCTGATAGGTTTCATTGATGAGTTGAAATAATTCTCCGACATAAGGTAGCAATTTCCTTTTATTTTTTGCTTTAAGTATTTTCAGACTATACCGACGTAAAACAATATCAGAAATCCGGGCTATTTTTTCATTGGGCAGGGAAGGCACAAATAACTCGAATTCTATCCAGTCAGTATCCTTTTTGTATCCCATTTTATCCATATGGTCCGGATAATAAGGATAGTTATAAATTGTTGCTAATGTACCCAATTCATCAAATCCCTCTATCAGCATACCTTCATGATCAAAATCAGTAAATCCCAGAGGACCGTGCACAGCAGTCATTCCTTTTCCCAGAGCCCAGGATTCAACAGTTTTCAGCAAGGCTTCTGATACTTCCAAATCATCAACAAAATCAATCCAGCCGAACCGCACATATTTTTGCTGCCATTTCTTAATATGCTGATGGTTGATGATACCTGCAATACGGCCTGCTACCTGTCCCTGCTTATAAGCCAGCCAGTATTTTGCTTCACAATAGTCAAAGGCAGGATTTTTATCTTTTCTGAGTGTATTGTACTCATCAGTGAACAGAGGAGGTACCCAGTAAGGATTATTTTTGTAGAGTCGGTTGGGAAAACGAATAAAGGTTTTTAAATCTTTCAGGGTCTTTACTTCTTTTATATTAACTTCCATGGATACTACTCCTTACATTACAATATTTTTATAGAAAATATTTACAGCAATCAGATCCTATCTGAATTCAGAGCATATCAAGTATACTAATTATTTGTCTTTTAAAATTTAAATATTATTCTAATGGATATTATACTTTTCGTGTTATACGTTATTTATCTTTTTTTTGTTTTATTTTTCTTTCATCGTGAATTAAGTTTGACAGTGCCACTCCCGTGCCAAAGGAACTGGCAATGAGTCCGATTATGGAAGCCTTTGAGCTGCTGTTATATAAAGGGGCAGCAGAAAGTATTATTAAAAATATCATACAAACCAGGGAAAATATTTCCAGCCGAATTTTGTATTTTTTCTTCATAACTTCTAGGTTTCCTCCATTCTAATTGCTTTTCCTTTGGTTTTATTATGTTTTGGCAATGATTTTTGGATATAGTAAAGATAAGGTGAGAGTAAATCGTTTTTTCTGTTCATGGTCCCGTCATATATAATGGATACAATGGGAATACCGATTTTTTTTTCAACACTCTTAAAAATAGATTCACTGACCAGACCCGGACAGCAGAAAATAGGATTAACATGTATGAATAGTGAGATATCTGGATAATGATGCAGCAGGCTGTATACTTTGACTATATTCTGTGCTGTTTCACCGCCATGTCTTAAGGAAATATTATATTCTTTTAAAGGAGCCATGATGGTATGATCAAAAGTGGGAAATTTTTCTTTAAGGATTCTATTGGCAATATGGTAGAATCGTTTCTCAAATTGTTCCAGGACTTCGATTAATATCGTATCTCTTAGCATGGTTAAATATCGTTTTTGTTTAAGCAGGGTCTGCTGATGTTTGGACGTTAACAGACGAATGATGTAATTGAAGGGGGTAGTTATGACTTCAGCTCCAAATTCTTCTAATTCGTGAATCAGTTTTTGATTGAAAATGTCATTGTCACGTACGTACAGGTCTCCCACAATTCCTACTTTTGGTTTTGAAACGGACGAACGCTGTAATGGAATTTCAGTAAATTGATCAATGATTTTCTTAAACTGTTCTTCCTTGGATTTTCCGGTTTTGATACAATTGTAAAGCTTTTGCCGGGAGCTCTCCAGCAATTGGTCAGTCTGACCCTTCCGGAGTTCATATGGTCTGATCTTACAGGCTATCCGTCTTAAAAGACCACCCAGTAAATAAGCTAAATAGACATTATTAATCAGGTCGTAAGGCAATCCCCGGTATTCAAATTCAGTGGCAAAAATATGAAGTTTTTCAAGTCCTCCGCCTTCTTTTTTTAACAGCTGTTTTGCCATAAGGGGGTACTGAGGAAGGTTACAGGATAATTTGGTAATAGCATTCAGAAAAATGGCAGTTTTATCTGAATGTAACTGGTATTTTTTTACAGTCTCTATTGCACCCTGAACAATTGAACTCAAGGGTAGGCATTGGCCGTCATTCAGCCTCAGGCTGGAAGCAATGGTGGTTGGAGATTCTTCAATCAGGGTGGCCTGGTATCCTTCGTGTTCAAAGGCTGCACAAATCAGACTGCAGCTTAATGTATCATAGTCGGGAATAAGTATAGTGCCGTGTTTTGGAAAGCTGCGGTCAATAGAAACGGATTTTCTTTTCTCAGGGATGGATTTATCCTTTTTAAAATCAGAACGGAACGTGCGTATAGCTGCTTCAATGCGGGTATCATATCCTACTCCTGAATCATGTTCATCAACCTGAAGTATAAGATAAGGTTTCTGATAAACATCCATGATCTCCTTGAAGTAGTTAATAACAAACGAATCCGGAGAACATTTGAACCCGGTTAAAAACACAGGGTAGAGATCACTGTTCTGCCCGGCATATTCAGCTGAATTCAGAATAATAGCTGCGTAACGCCAGTGATTCCAGAAATGATATTCTTTGCCTGCTTTATAGGTTAATTGATCGACAGGAGGCAGCATATCCTGAAAAAAAGTGGGGATTCCGTACTGATTGAATTTCTGGGGAATATTTTTATTCATACTGGGATCAAAAACAATGTAGGGTCTGCCCAGCAGGATCACAGAAATATCCTGTCCCGGCTGGCTTCGATGCTGGAAGAGTTCAACAAGTTTTTGTTTTCTATCTGAATACCATTTCCAGGCTTCTGAAAACGCCAGACGGATATCATGGGGAGTCTGAATAAGTTTCAGTTCTTCCGGAAGACTTTCATAGATATATCGGACGTTTTCCACTACAGGTTCAGCAAAATTAATAAAGGGTGAAATAATCCGGTCTTTTAGATCCAGAGATTCAGTATTATATACCAGAGGAACAGCGTAATGCGAGTAGTAACAGTAAAATTTATCTAGATTTTTGGGGTGATCTGAAAACATTGTTGGGAGAAAAATATAATCAGCTTTGGTGTTCAGGTAGTGTACATGTCCGTGCCAGTTGGAGATAGGGGCACAGAATTCTGCTCCGGTGAGTTCTTTCCCTTTTTTTACCAGTTTGCTGCTCTGAGGAGAGATATGGACAGAGTACCCCAGAGAGTGAAAAAAGAAACGCCAGAAAGGAACATATTCCTGTACATAGAGGGCATTCGGAATTCCAATTTTAATTTTGTTGGTTTTTTGTTCTGTCCGGAGTTCATCCCGGGTGAGTGTAAAGTAGTTATGTTGCATTTGCAGAAGATTCAGCCCAATGTTTTCTCTTAACTTTTCTACTGTATAATCCAAATCTATCTTTTTTAATTTTTGCAGGGAAGCGGGAAAATCAATCTGTTTGAGTTTATGGAGAGCTGATTCAAGATCTATTTTTTTCTGATCAGAAGTTTTATTTTTTAGACGATGTTTTGGGCCAGAAGAACCAGCCAGAAATATTTTTCTTCTGCTGCTCAGCAGATCAAAACTGGTATGAAGCTGAGCGGTTTTCCCCTGATCTTCATCTTTTCCGCATAACCGACCCCAGAGGATAGTTTCACCACCAATAGTAACTTTATTTAATTTACAATGATTTTTACAGTCATTACATATCTCTTCTTCCACCTGTACTGATTCCCGATGAAAGTCAATCCCGCGGAAAGAGGATGTGATGATATTTTGTTCCTGTTGATAAAGACACACTCCCATAGCTCCGGTCAAATGGCAGTATTTAGAGACAAAGATCGGTTTCTGTAGTTTTTGTTCAAAGGCGGCAACCAGGGCCTGATTTTTAGCAGTGGCTCCCTGAAAACAAATGGTTTTTCCAATTTTTCCACTATGTGCTACTTTGGAAAGATAGTTGTCCCTCACTGAATGCAGGGCAGCAGCTAACAATTCTTTCTTTGTATACCCCTGGCTCATGAGATGATTCAGATCCCTTTCCATGAAAACGGTGCAGCGGTCACTGGTAAGAGGAGCTGGTGTGTTCAAGGCCTGATCAGCGTAATCATTCAGAGTTACATCAAGACGTTTGGCCTGTTCCTCAATAAAACTGCCGGTGCCTGCCGCGCATACATAATTCATTACAGAAAATGTCACCTGACCTCCATGGAGGACTGTGAATTTTGAGTCCTGTCCGCCAATTTCAATAATGGTATCAACCTGGGGATTTAATCTGTAAGCAGCTCTGGCATGAGCCGTGATCTCATCCAGGGCTATATCTGCATTGATTATTTTTTTTATGAATTTTCTCCCTGAACCGGTGGTTCCCACACCGAGAAATTCAAACTGAATCTTATTGTTTTCTCCTAATTCATCTAAAACAGATAACAGAGCCTGAGTGGCTTTAATTGGCTGACCCTGAGTACGGGTATATAAACCCAAAAGGATTTTATTTCCCAGGGTTTCCGGGGTCATCAACACAGCTTTAGTGCTGGTGGAACCAATATCAATGCCCAGATAAACCGGAACAGTTTTTTCTTTGTCAAGTGTGTGATAAAGATCAACTTCTACATTGTGCGAGATATATCGATGATGTTTTGAAAAATCAGGATAACTGGTATTCTTGGTTTGCAGGGGAAGGAAAAAGTATTTTTTTTCTGTTTTATTATCCTTCAAAAGTGAATTGATTTTCAAAGGAGTGCTCTGTTTTGATTGAAATTCATTTCTGGCTGTCAGAGCACAACCGGCAGCAGTGAGCATTTCAGGGTTTTGTGGAACCTGAATTGAATATCTTATAATTCCAGACAGATAATGCATCACGCTGCCGTTTTTGCTTACTCCACCCACAGAAGCAACAGGTTCCCGTAACGTTACACCTTTTAACAGAGTATCAGCAATATTATGTGCCAGGCCCTGGCATAAGCCGGCTGCAATTGCTTCTACTGTTTTACCCTGTTGCTGACAGTGGATCAGATCGGTTTTGGCAAACACGGCACAGCGGGTTGCAATTTTGGGAGGTTCCCCCTGAAACTTTTCAGCCAACTCTCCCAGCTCAGCTCCGCTGGACAGCCCCAACCGTTCAGCCTGCTGATCCAGAAATGCTCCGGTTCCGGCAGCACAGGAAGAGTTTCCTATGTATTTCTGATACTGATAATTTTCATCAAATAGAATTAATCCGAAGGTCTCACCACCGATGATGAAGACACTGCCCACCTGCTTATGCCAGTGACGGATTCCCTCGATCAAAGCAATCTGTTCATTGACCGGCTGTCCTGTTTTGAAAAAATCTTCAGCTCGTTTATTGAAGGTAATCTGCCTGATTCGGGAAAAATCCATCTGGTCTAACTCATCCCTGAGCAGAGTCAGCACGTCACCGGAATGCGGGATATTCTTAAAGGTGACGATCTGTCCTTTACCATCTGTCAATACATAGTGAAGACAGACAGATCCGATATCAATTCCCAGAAAATGGTCAGCGTTTTCAGTCATAGGTTCTTAATTTTTTTAGTTTTTGGTTTTTTAAATATACTATTTTATTCGGGAAAAATCCAACACTATATGTACGATTTAGGGAGTTTTTAGAACCTTAGAGCTTAAGAACTTTAGAACTTGAGAACCTGAGAATTTTAGAGTGTTGACGTTCAGAAACCAGAAATGACCGCAGACCGCGGACGGCTGACCGCGTAGTGATGGAAATGTGTGGGCATTAGAGAGTGGTTTTTTATGTCTGTTGGTCATCTGTTATTGATATTATAGTAACGGAGTATCGGGGTAATGGGGTATGGGGGTAGTACTGTTGAAGGTTGATTTATAAGCGGTTTGTGGTCTGTGGTCAATGTAAAGTAAGCAGCTAAGTTTAAGACTCTATGACTCTAAGATAAAAGAGTTTATTAGTTATATGGTATAAGGTATAGGGCAGGATTGACAATGATCAATGAGAGTGGATTTATGCATTGTTGGAATCATAAAATAGTGGATTAATGGAAAGTTTTAGAAAATAAAAGGATTCGAGCATTTCATTACTCTTGTATTCCATTGTCTTTTTTCAGCAACGAACAAGACGAACTAATCCAACAAGAACTATAAAAGAAATTGTTCGTTACTACTATTCCCTATTCCATATTCCTTTTCTCCTTTTTCCATCTTTCCTTTTCTCCTTTTTTCCCTTCTCCTTATTTCGCCTGATATCCCACAGTCTGAGCCAGAACTACTTTCTTATTGGGCGGCAGTCCCATTTTTTTCTCCAGAGCCGGTTTATCCACCCATCCGCGTACAACTGTGGCCAGTCCTTCGGAAGCACAGAAGAGATACACATTCTGGCTGATAAATCCGGTATCAGCTGCGGAATAAAATATTTTTTGTTCTTTGTCACCATCACCCATTTTTGTGTAGTCCGCCACATAGATCAGGTTTACCGGTGCATCTTTTACAAAGGCCTGTCCGCCGGTAAAGGCGCGGATGTCCTGATCCATAACCGGTTCCAGGGTATGAGCCCGGGCATTGTACAGATACAGTCCTTCTGCAGTGGAGACGTAGATTTCAATTTCCTGGTTGTTCATGGCAGAGGGGGCTGTACGTTTACCGGATTCAGGACGATTAATACCCCAGGCAGCCCAGAGCAGATTGGACATGGTCTGCAGGGATAGTTCTTTAGAGCTGAACTCACGGGATGAATGTCTGTCCTGTAATACTTCCATGAGCGGCCGGCCGCCTTCTTTCTGTGGTTCCGGCAGTTGGATGGTTTCCATGTCCTGAGTATACAGCAGAGTTGCAGATATGAACAGGATAATCAATGTTGTTGAAATGGTTTGAATGTTTTGGATATACATGATGTTCTCCTTTTTATTTTACATTTAGATGTCTAAATGTAAAATAAAATTTCATAAAATGTAAATTTTTTTTAACAATATAAAATTAAAATAGTCCGTTTTTGTTCGTCTAGTACGTTGCTAATGTTCCCAATTCCATACTCCTTTTTTCCATTTTCCTTTACTCCCTTTATCCTTCCTTGTTCCAACCCTGGGCTAAAGCATCCCAGGTAGATCGATGTTTCAGGTGCTGTTTTCACTGACTTTCCAGCAACTGAATAATATACTTTTCAATATCAGGGTTTTTTTTGAATGCATCCGATGATTTTAGTTTTTCAGGATCAATATCTGCAATGATCCTACCTTGTTTTAACACCAGATAGCGATCACAGATTTTTTCGATCACCTCCATCACATGAGTGGAAAGAATGATGGTTTTTCCCTGAGCAATCAGTTCTGTCAGCACTTTTTTTATCTGAAAGGCGCTTTCAAAATCAATACCGTTGAGCGCTTCATCAAGAAATATTATTTGGGGATCACCGAGCAATGCTGCAGCAATGGCCAATTTTTTACGCATGCCAGCAGAAAGATTTGAGGTTTGTTTGTTTTTTTCATCTTCCAGGCAAACTGAGTTCAATACCGAAGAGATTTGTCTCTCAATAGCATGTTTTTCCACATCCTTAATTCTGGCAATAAAATGCAAATATTCTTCAACCCGCATATGTTGATAAAAAAAAGGATATTCGTGAACATATCCTATATGTTTCTTAAATTCTAAGTTTTTATGGTAAATATCATAAGAATTAAAAAGAACATGACCCTTTTGCGGTCTGAACTGGCCTGACAGAGCCAGAAGTAATGTGGTTTTACCAGCGCCGTTGGGACCGATCAATCCGATAAAGGATCCTGAGCAGATGTTTAGGGAAAGATCTTGGATTACGGGGTCATCTCCATATGAAAGTTCAATGTTCTGAGCTTCCATACGTTTGACTTTTTTTTCTTCCATTATGTTATCATCCCATTAATTAGAGTAGTGAATAATTATGATACTTTATAAAAATTTATTTTTTTCAACGGGAAAATTGATACAATAAACATCAATACAATGACTGCAATGGCAGACACATAGAAAATGGCACTTAAGATCACCATAGTAAAACACCAGTATATAAAGTGTTTTTTTGCCTTTTTATTATCAGGATAAGCGCTGAATGTATAATTGAAAGCAACCTGAAGGAATATAAAACCTGCTGCCATGGATTTCAATAAAAATATTCCTGCTGAGCTCAGGGGACTGCCTGAGACTAAAATTAACATTGTGCATAAAAAGGCGACAATAAAGAACCATCCCCATAATGGTAAAAGATGAAATACATAAATATCCTTTTTTTTCAGAGGAAGCAAATATATCAGTTCCGGTGGTTCATGATCAGATGTAAACTGATTGATGGTACGATATGCAAACAGAAACGCATAAAAACACAGGATTCCGAAAAGAACAGCAATTGAGTCTTCTATCCTTTCATTGTTTAATGACAGTAAATAGGCACATAGTATAAATATCACAGTCAGAAGAAGGGAAATCCTGTTTTTTCCCCTCACAATTTTTAATATGTTCTTTATCAGGAGGGGGTTGAAATCAGGAAATCTTTGAAAGAAATTTGAAACAGTATGTCCTGATGATAACATTTCCTCTGAACCATCCGTTCTGATCCGGAAAGCAAGGTTCTCATTCTTCCACCGGTCAAATAATTTTTGGGCAAGGAACAGGAGTGAAAAACATACCGCACCTGACATCATCACTGATATGACAAAGAAAGTGCCTGAACTCAGGGCAGGATTTACTATACATGCAAGCTGAGTTAGGGCAAAACCGGTAATAATTAATGCCATTATTATGGGATTGTTCTGAATTGGATATTTGTAAATTTCAAACCCTTTTCTTTTTATGGCAATAAAAATATGTAAACATATTTTTATGATAATAATGATGATATAGATAAATAATGTAAGCAAACTGAGACGGATAAGATGTGAAAAAGGAGAGACAGAAAGTAATCCCAAGTTCAGGATTATAATAAATCCCGGTGCCCATCCATACTGAAGCAAGTCTTTAACAATAAAATAATCACAGATTTTCTTGTTTGCTATGGGAAGACTGTTGAGTAACCTGAATTCCTCCCTTCGGGAAGGGAGAGTCCGGAAAGAAGAGATAAACCAGGTTGTATATAAACCAAGAGTCATAATAAATGGTTCTTTAAAGAACACCATGAGAAAAGTATCTGGATCAGGACGTTCATGCAGATTGAAAAAAGAGATAATACAACATATCCCAATAGTTGCGATTAAGACACTGTGAAGAGCATTCATTTTCAGAAACACGGGAGTGGTATATGTATACATTCGCTTACGGTTGTCAGAAGAGAATGGCATACTTAATCCTGTTTGATTGATTTCATTATTTTTTAACTTTTAGTATGTTTGCTGCTGGTCAGAGTATCTCTGTGGTTATTTTTTTGTCAGTTATCACACTTCATTATCCTTTACAGCGTGTTCCCCTTCCGGCTTTACCTCCTCCGCCACCAAAAATTATCATGATCCCAAACAGGAATCCGAAGTTATACCAGCCTCCGTTGTTGTGCACTTCATAGACATGTACCTTATCGGAAAACAGTGAAATGATAAAAGTGACCGGTGCTATGATCCCATGCCATAAACCAGACCAGAAGCCTGCTATGTCACCTGTCCTATCGGGAGTATTGGCCAGCTGATTTGGATTAGGAGCACAGTTTACTAAAGTGATTAATATCAGAACTGCAACTATGAGAATAATTGTTTGTTTCATGCTTTCTCCTTTAGCTTTTGAGTGGCTGTTATAATTCTGTCAATTGCTGATCTTATTATCATTCCCAGCATTTTACGGACACTCAGCTTACCTCTTGCCCGTCCCAGTTTAATGTAGGTGCTTACCAGGTTTTTGGGTATACGGGGTTGCTCTGATTTTGGTTTCCGTACCAGCATGAGAGCTTGGGTGGGACAGGTGGAAACACATAATCCGCATCCGATACAGCGGTCTTTATCCAGAACTGCATGTCCGTTTTGCAGGTAAACAGCATCCATCTGACAGCGGGTTTCACACACACCACATCCATTACACATATCAGTATCCAGCTGAGCGATACATGGACTCCATACCAGAGTGGCAGGTTTGGGGTGACGTTTGATGTTTCGCAGCACTCCACAGCAGCAGCCGCAGCAGGTGCAGATATTGGAAGGTTTCTGTGCATTGGAAGGCTGAAGCACCAGACCTGCCTGGTTTGCAATTTTGAGAATCTCCCGGACTTCCTGTCTGTCAATCTTTTTTCCCAGACCATTGTGGATGTAATATTCAGCAGCACTGCCGAAAACCAGACAGGTTTCCAGAGGTCTGTCACATCCATGACCCTGTATCTTCTGTTCCTGCCGGCATATACAGGGTGCAACTGCAAAAATTTCTTCATCCTTAATGAGCTGTTCAGCATGTTCGTAGGGAAGCACTTCATTCTTGACCTGTATGCTTTCATTTACAGGAATAGTGCGTAATTGGGGAACTTTATTCCAGGCACCCTGATCAAACCAATGGGGAGTATACTCTTCCACATCTTTGACCAGCTCAGCATTCAGTTTGTTTACCTGAAATTCAAAGAATCCAATAACATACCCAGAGGCCTGATATCGGGGTGGTTTGCTCTTTCTGTGATGTACATATACCAGCCCTTTCTTCTCCATCTTTTCCAGTATCCGGGCAGCTTGCTTCACAGAAATTTTTGCCCGTCTGGCGATCACGTCCGCGGTTTCTTCGATCAGAGAGATATGAACGGCTAACGCTGCCTCTTCCGGGGTAAAAAGCCGGTGCAGGATCCGCATTTCCGCACCACTTTCTGTACGTGGATATCCTGAAGGCAAGTTATCCAGGTGTTCTGCCAGTTTTTCATATATGTCTGAAATCATTATATCCTTATATACAATGATTATTTCAATTCAGAATAGTTGGTTTTGTTGTTTGGAATTAATGAATTTTTTCACCTAAAAGATATTTTCGGGCTTTGTCCGGATCAATAAAGAGTTTAAGTGGCCGCATGGCGTTACATAGCACAGTTTCTATAAAATCATGGGAACGGTCATCCGGATTAATGATAGCTGCAACTTTTGCATTAATATCAATACCTTCTGGTTTTTGCATATCAGAATATGCAAATTCATAGTTGTTTGCAAGTGAATCAATATTGGTCGCTTCAGTCACATCTACAAGATAGCGATTAATACCCAAATTTTTTCCCAGAGCGTGAGACTCGATGATATATTTCATCATATCTTGACCTTTAAAATTGCCTACAACTTTCAGCACAATGTAGTTTTGATTTTTTGATGGTTTTATGCTGTATGCCATTATTTACCTCTATATATAATCCTTAGTGTTTCTTTTTTTTTGGTCTCTATAGTTGTATATGGATTCTTAATACGTCACCATTGATTCCATTAAACACCCCGGGTAAACAAAGGATGATCCATCATGAATGGTAGTGTCATTTTTAAATGTCTCCCAGTCATTTGATCCTTCCTGGGAAAATACCCGGAAGACCTCTCCTTCTGCAATGGCACAAACAGGGGCGTTTTCCCGAACAGTAAAATCCATCGTAGGCAGATTTTTCAGACTGCCGTCATTGGCCATAACCTGCACACCGAATTCAGATACAATTTTTTTAATGTTACTTATGTTCAGGAACAGGAAATCACCTGTTGTATTTAGCAATGGACAAAATAAACACCTAAAAAAATATTTAAATAGTCTGTATTCTAATTTTTGCTCTGTGAACTCTGTGGTTATTGTAACTTATTAGTCAATCCTGATCAGGGCAGTGTCATTCTCCCCACATCCATATCCATATAGCGATCTTTGCAGACTTTGCTTTAAAATTTTGTTTTAAGTCCATCCCGTTGGTTAATATTTCAGCGGTTTGGCGTTTTTCCCTTCATAATAACGTCGCCGTTTAATTGGTACATCAGCTTGGTCGGAATATCCCCGTTTTTCCCAGTATCCTTTTTGTGGCTTTTTTATAAGTGTCAGTTTATTGACCCATTTTGCCCATTTATAACCGTATTTACCAAAAGCGATCAAACGCAGGGGGAAGCCGCTTTGTTTTTTAAGCAAAGAGTCATTGACCTGATAAGCGAGCATGGCATTGTATTTTAACACATAGGATACAGGTAAGGCAGTGGTGTAGCCATCAGCACAGCTGAAAAGAACATATTTTCCTTTTGACTGGATGCTGACTTTTTGGAGTAAATCTTTGACCAAAATTCCTTTCCAATTACCCCAGACTTCCCAGCCTTCCACGCAGTACATGATTATGGTGTCGGTATAAGCTGCAGGCAAATTTTTAATTTCTTTCCAGGTCAGGGTAAGGGATGAATCAACCAGACCAGTAATGTTTAATTCATAACTGTTTAAATCTATTGATGGTTCTCCCAATACACTGCGAACCGGTCCGTTTACAGCAGATCTCAGCTTCGCACCATCGGGAGTAGCCATAGTTGTCACATCAATGGTTTTATCATAACTATTATGATAATCAATGATATCTTGACCATTCACAAAACTAAGAGAATAAATCATTAGAATAATGGTTGTTGTGAAAGCAATAATTAATTTTTTCATTCTTTATCCTTTGTGAATGACGTTAATAATCAGATAAAGTTCCATAGGTGTTATGTTTGAATTTAGTAGTATCAGCCTTAATAATGACAGTATGTATATCAGAATATCTGGTGAGTAAACTGGTCGTTCCGCCTAATTCCTGGTATAGTGCTTGAAGATTTCCAATTTTTTCTTTTCCGGACGATTTTGCATTACCAACAAACAGGATGACCTCTCCCGTATGTTTTGGTATAATTTCTGATATCAAATATTCAGCCAGGGCCCTGGTATCCTGAATGAAATTGTCGGATATAAGCCGTATGTTGATATGTAAGTGCTGCGCCAAAGGACCGGCAGTCTGTTTATTCCTGAGCAGGTCGGGGCAGTAGATGGCAGTAATACCGCTGTCAGCCAGAAGTTTTTTGAGTTGGATTGCTCTGATTTCCCCTTTTTCATTTAAAGGAGGATTATCACCCTTTTCTTTCTCTGCATGCCTTACCATATATATTTTAGTCACTTTCTGTGACTGGGTTGAATCAGGGGTTTGAATGTTTTGTGTCCATCCATAGAGTATACTATTCAAAGCGAAAATAACAATTAATGATAACTTCACTATTTTCCTTTCCTTATTAATTGGTCTTATTTGTAATATGAGCAATAAATGGTAGAATGTCAATATATATTTATAGCCATATTGAGATTAAAATTTTTATTTTAAAAGAATACATTGCATCAAAAGCCATACACCCATGCCCTGAGCTGGGAGAAAAATCCGGTGTTTCTGAAAAGCTGCCATTAGAATTTTTAAAAATAACAACAGTGCCGTTTCTTTTTGCAGCAATCAAATCAGGGGAGCTGTCGTTGTCTATATCATGAAATAATGCTTTAAAGCTTTGAGATCCTAAATCAAAAACATGTTTCATATTAAATGAACCATTCTGGTTTTCATATATTATAATTTCACCTTTTACGGTTGTTGACAATATATCAAAATCTGCATCATTATCGAAATCACTCCAATCGAGATCAATGAAACCTCTTGCCCCGACATCCACAACAATGGGTTCTGGATTGAGCGAAGTCCCGTCATTGATATATATGCGAACATACGACCAGTAGCCTGTCGCGGCGATATCCACATCTCCATCATTATCAAAATCACATGATTTTGCAATATGGAGACATTCAAACCATTGAAAATCAGGATTAAAACTATTAGCTTTAAGATACTTACCGTTCTGGAAATAATACACAAGAAGGTTGTTTTCAGAACAATGGTTCCTGAAATTACAAACAACAAGATCTTCTTTACTGTCTCCGTTTATATCAGCATTTTCAAAGCAATGATAGGCGTAATCTTCAGGTCTAAGCAGGGGGTCAAACTCCACTTTTTCTGGAATAATAGTAATTGAATTAAAACAGGTCAGGTCATTTTCTGAAGATTGAACAATGAAATGATTATTGTTTTCTTTAGAAGGGGGAAACCAATGAGTATATCCGGAAATTGAAGTATTGTATTCCTCATAATTGACATAATAAGGGGCATTATGCCAGGTATCGTGTAAGATAAGGAATCGTTGAGAATCTACTATTTTATACCCTACCCCAACAGTGGCATGAGCACCGTAGGGAGATCCTGACCACCCCACAAACAAAGGATGTTGAAATGTATCTATTTTACTTTTATAATCTTCTCAGATATCAGACTCCTGGAATTTTGTATAGTCAAAATTACATGAATTACCATACTCGGATGCCTGGGTATAATAACTCAGAGAAGAGGGATGATCCTGTATCCAGGTATCGGGTGATTCCCCAATAAAGGTAAATTCTTCTGCCAGACCCCAGTAGTATCCATCCTGGCTGTTTCCGCCGGGAATGAAATTATCATAACCATTATCATTCCAATATCCATAAATCATTAAACTGGCAGTTATGCCGCAGTTTAAATACCACAAATAATTGGGGACACCGGATATAATAACTTCTGTAGAATCCTTTGATGTTGAATTAATCTGGATTTTTTCGATAATATTTTCCCAGGTATGGTGTGCCTTGATTCTGTTCAGTCCGGGTCGTTCTGTATTTGTGCTCTGTTTATGGATATTGTTTTTTGGAAGATAATATTCATCGGGTTGGTTGGCATTATACATATCATCTGCTTTAGAGGTATAAAAGTAAAAAGAACGAAGAGGGAAATGATCTGTTGATGAAGAAACCGTTAATTCAAGAAAACGGGTTGGTTTATTATCATCATATTTTTCGCATACAAAAACAAAGGCATAAGGTTGATTTTCTTTTGTGCACAGTGTGTCGGTCAGTTCAATACTGTATTGTACAGTATGAAGCAACTGGTGTGCAAAATAGTTTGCCACAGGCAGTATTTCGGTTGCAGAGAAATATCTGGTTTCATGTATTGGACTGCTGTTAGTGCTGGAATATATGCTGGTAAAAAAAACAATATTGATAATACATATTGAGAGAGACAGGATTAAAACCTTTTTTTTAATTATGTTCATATTCCCCTACTTCCTTTTTGTTTTGAAGCTATACAAAAAGTTCAGTGCTCCGCAGGGGCTGCGGCCCCTGCGGTTTGGTTAATCTTATTCTTTGTATCCTCATTTTCTTAGACAGTCTCAAACTTACCCGTCGGAGGCGATCAGTTATTATTTTCCTCCCAGCTTCATCATTAGTTTGCGAAATTTCACCAAGGGAATGGCAATACGTGGTGCTGTGTAGCGTACAGGTTGTTTGCTCATACATATTTTCAGATGATCAACAGCCTTCTCTGCACTCATCATAAACGGCTTAACTTCGCCTTTTGCCATTTTAGTATCGATAAATCCGAACCGCACATTGGTCACCTTTACTCCTTTGGACTTTAAAGCCAGGGCCAGACTGCCAAGATAATAAGAAATACCTGCTTTGGAAGCATGGTAAGAAGGAGCCTCAGCTGAGAGTAGTTCATCAGCCACGCTGGAGATACCAATAAAATGACCCCTTTTTCTTGTGACCATAGAAGGGATCACCGCAGCAATAGTTTTAACCATACCGGTCAGATTTACATCTATAACTTTGGATTCATAACTCATGTCAACAAGATTCAGCATTTCACCTATGCCTGCAAAATATATGCATAGATCCAATGAATTGTCATCTATCAGTTTCTTAATCAGTTGTGAATAAGTATGACTACTGACATCAGCGATGTGGTGACTATAGGCTTTATTGTGTACAGGTGATCCACTCCTGGATACACCTATGACATCCCATCCTTCTGAAAGAAGTCTTAATGTGGCTGCTAATCCAATACCATCCGAATTACCGATCAGCAGAGCTTTCTGTCTCATTTTTTACCTCTTTTTAATACTTGAAAATCAATATTTTCTGAATCACACTGATCTTCATTATTCAAAGTATATCTTTTTAATTACTGATGCACTTGTTATTCTGCTTACTGTTCAGAAAATGGAAGTTCTGCTGCTGTATCTCGGACAGGATCTTATGGGATTTAATGAGCAGGTTTTATAGGTAATTACCTCCTGCAGTCATCACACAAATGTAAAAACAACAATTTTTTATGAAAATTAATTAGAAATAAAATTTAATTATTAATAAAATAATAATTTGATTACGGAATGTCAAGTAAAATTGTTGATTCTGAGTGGGGTAGGAGATTCTGTAAAGTATGAGTGCCGGCTGAGCATTTACTTCATGACTGATCATGAAGCCATTTTCGAGCTGTATTTATATCTGTGAATACACCAATGTTGACGTCGCGATTGAAGGCAACGTTGTCGAAAAAGTGATCTATCATGTCTTCCCTTGCCAGCAGGGTTATGCATAGACCAGCACGAGCCGGGAATGCGACATCTTACCACTTTGAAATATTTCCATAGTACTGAAGTGGACCTGCAGTTTCCTGCTGCCGGAGGAGTTTTCCACTTTCGGCTTTCATCTGGGAGGTGAAGAACACCTTATAGAACATTAATAAGTCACCATGGACTCCATTAAACACCCCGGATAAACAAAGGCAGATTCATTATAAATTGTAGTGTCATTTTTGAATGTTTCCCAGTCATGTGAACCCTCCTGGTAAAACATACGGGATATTTCTCCCCCTGCAAGAGCAAAAACGGGGGCGTCTTCCCGGATAGTAAAATCCATTGTAGGCAGAAGTTTAAGGCTGCCATCATAAGCCACAACCTCCGCTCCGAATTCAGACACAATTTTTTTAATGTTACTGATTTCCAGAAACAGGAAATCACCCGCTGTATTATTGACAGTGTCCCATTCAGCGAACCTGACACCCAAATTTTCAATCATAAAGGGTACATTTTCAGGTTCTGTTGACTCATGTTGTTCATTACAGGATAGTATAGAATACAAAAGCGCAGACAATAACAGAATCACTGTCAATATATGTACTATCTTTAACATTTCTTACACGCCTGTCTTTAGCAACGAACTAGACGTACAAATAATTAAAAAATTTAAACAGTTCGTTTAGTTAGCTGTTGATTTTTATAATCCACTTGGATCTGGAAATCTAAAGGGATCAGTAGTTATTCTCCCCACATCCAAATCCAGACTGAGATCAAATTTGAAATTGCCTGAGAAAAGATCTCCCTGGTCATTTCAGGGAATATATCCCTGTTCCAGTTTGAGGGATCAGCTATGGGAAACAATAAAAGTGCCCTTTCTTTTGTCTGTATACACAGATCGATCATATAGCTCATTAAATCATTATCAGGGATTACAAAGGGTTTTATTTCCTTGCAATGCATATCATTTACAACATTGAATTGAATATATTGAGACAAATCTGCAGGATGAGCATTATCATCCATTCGTTTGGCTTTTATTATTCCCTCACCAATAGCAATTGGATTAACTGCTTCCTCCCATAATTGTTCTATCTCACCATGTAAAAAATCTGAATAATAGCTTCCGTTTCTGGGTTTTGTTGTATCAGTTGCTGAGGGCGGATCGTCGCGCAGATCACAATGCATGGGAACATGAGCATCCACTATATAGTGTGATATCATCAGATATTGGTACATGATCTGGTTCATTGAACACCGGTCATTATACTTTCTCAGTTTATCCATATCAGATATAACCCGCGCTAAATGATCGACTTTATAGGGAAGGCCGCCTCCGCCTGAGGCTCGATAATAAGTACCTTTGTGAATTTCTTTGGCATAATCGCGGCTGTCCGGAAATTCCCTTTCTGTAAAAAGTTTGAATGTATGATAGAGGGTTTTGTCATTAAGTATATCATCCGGCGCCCAGGAAGCTTCACTGATCATATCCTGATAGTGCATGAGCATCCGCTGCAGTATTTTCCCTTCCCGTCTTCGTTTGGTAATTGTTGATGATACTGCTTTCCGGTTTGAGGTTACATAATGGAGATTACCCAGCCCTTCATATAAGAATTCAATACCCTTTGCTGCCAAATAAATGTGAGTATTGTGCTTCATTTTTTCCCCCGGTTTTACATAACATTTATTATGTTGCCGCAGGGACCGGAGCCCCTACGGAGCGTAGAATCAAATTGCACATAGTTTATTCTTTGATACAGCGAACTGAAAATCCATATCGCTTCAGTTGGGTTTGGCGTGAAATTTTTGTTTTTGTGAAATCCAGTTTCCGATGACAGGCGAGTCGATGATCTTCAGCAGTAGAAGTCCAAAAATTGGCTGTGATACCAATGCCCACAAAAACACTGCTGTAGTTGCGTAAACCAGCGGGCAGAGCGGAAAAGCCGCTTTTGCCAAAGGTTGCATCTTTGGTCAAATTTCCCTCATCCCATAAGGATGTATTCCCTGCAAGTTTGCTACCTTCATTAGTACCTCTCCATAAACGTTCTTCATTTTCTGACATATTCATGCCCAGATACTCCTCAAGCTCTTGCCAGTCATCATCTGTGCAAACACGCCAGCCTTCAGGAGCTATGCTTCTGCGGTCACCCACTGCATACCAGTTGTACAAAAGACCGTAGATTTTTATGTTGGAAGTATCATTTTCATAATAACACCAGGCATGCTCTTGTTCCTGTTCTCTTTCTTCCCATTCAAATTTTCCTTTAATTTCAGGGATGAGATCACCATTACGATAATGAGTAACTTTCAGGTTCTCAGCCATCCAGATTTGGTTGCCGATCTTCACGGTTTTATAAACATTGTCGTCAATATCCTTTATCGGTTCTGCTGGCTCAGGATTGATTTCAGGAGTATTCTGTTTCACTTTTTCTGATTGCTTTTCATCTTTGGGGTTGAAAAGATTTTTTAAAAAGTTCATATTCTTCTCCGATATTTTCACTAGTAAGCTGGTTAAATAACCACACAATAATACTATGTGGGGCAGGAAAGTATCTTATACAAAAATTAATAAAAAATAAACTTAGATATAAAAAACTTAATAATTTAATTATAAAAAGTCAAGAAAAAAGTATGTTGTTAGGGTTGATCAATGAAATAGTATTAGTGGAATGTTGGAATAATGGAAGAATGGGGAAAACGACAGTAATTTTAAAATTGCTTTATTAGATCGGAGGCAGTCCAATAAGTTCTAAAATGATGGAACCGAAGAGGATACAGAAAAATATATAGAGATTATAAGATAAATAAAGTAATATATTAGTCTCTGTGTTCTCATTTCTTATTCTGTGGACTTTGTGATTATTTCTACTTTTTAATCAAGCCTGATCCAACATGACCAGATTACATGTCATTGGGTTTGGGGAGCGGGAGATGTTCTCTTTTACAGATTTCGGAGAGGCGGCCAAGACTCCAGGAAGCGGAAAAGTCAAAAAAAGCTGAATATGGTTTACGCAGTATCTCAATAATATCGGTGGTTTGAGCGTCACAGTGGGGTGAAACAGCCTTTTTTACCTCTGCTAATTCTACCCGGCTGAGTTTCAAAGGGATAAAATCGATGAGAAGCCCTTCATAAAGGGGCAAATCATCCAGTCCATCAGACAACATCTGATTCCTGGCCCGGTTAAGCTTTTTTTCTCCAACCCGATCCAGTACTGCCAGATACTTTTGGAAAAACATCCATTCACTGATTAAAAATGCTATCTCCTTGGGCATGAATGACTCCCAAAAGGCCACAGGCTTTACATCTCCCAACAGGGATCCGGTGATAAAGGAACCGGCATTATAACCGCTCAATCCCTTTCTTTGACACACATGAATGAATGCTTTCATAATATCGATCTGATGATTCAGTCTCAGATGCTTAAAGGCGGTCACATTGACTTGATGCGATCCCAGTGTTACCATCAGCATACTGTCCACCAAACGATCACGGTTGCTTTTATAGCACTGATTAACAAACTGTTCGGCTTTCTCTCGATCCTTTCTTAGTTTCCCATATAAAATTGATCGGCCCAGATCCTGAAGTGTGAAGAACTGCGATGCGCCGAATTGCTCCATGGTCGAGCGGTACTTATCGTAATATGTTGACAATTTGTTGAATTTTTCTACTTCATCAGATTTTAAGTCAACCGGTTCTCCTGCCATGAAGCGTAACAGACGAGCGGGAGTAAATATGGCTTTTCCCTTATACAAAGTTTTTTGCCGGCTTGACAGCGTCACCCAATCTCCCTCCAGTATACGATGTCCTGATCGGTTCCGCAGACAACTATTTTTTTGATCCAGAACAACTCCATCATTTTCCAGATTTAACAGTGACGGGATCCCCATATTTTGAGCGCAGGTAATGATATGAATAGCAGCCGGTGTCAGACTGGCAATTCCCTGCACAGTTTGCATGCATACAACATCTGTGGGAACAAACCGATCCTGAACTAAAATGACATTATCTCCCTTTTTCAATGCGGTTTTTGCTTTTTCCTGTGAGAAATATACCCTGCCGGATATAGCGCTTCTGGGAAGAACGGAAAAGCCCTTGCAAAATGGCCTCAGTCTTTGCAGAGAATGGGGATCTATAGCGTCGGATTCGATCTGACGAATATGGTAGGGTTTGATCAATTCCCTGACCCGTTTTGCAGTGATTTTTCCGGACAGATACATATCGATAACAGCAACCAGCATTCCGACACCGGAGAGTTCCGCCATGTTGGCCTGAAGGATGGTAAAAGTTCCGTGCACGGCTGTAAATTCCACCATAACAGGAGATTTAAAAATGCATTCGAGCTGATCTAATCTTTTCCAGAAATGATATACCGCAGGAAAAGAATCTTTTATCTCTGCCGGATCTCTGAAATGTTTGCTTTCGGGATTCAACCGTCCGGTCATCAACTCTTCTCCGTATATCATCCGGGCAAACTGCAGGTGAACTCCTTCTCCTTTTCTCGGGTGTCGGCTATAGAGAAGCCCGGCAAAAGAATGTTCATCTATAACGCTGCATACCATGCGTTGAAAAATGACGGATGGGAAATAGGTCTTTTTTCCCATAAAATTCCGTAATGTGTCTTTATGTTTATCATAGTACTTATAAATTGAAGATAAAAAGAAAGCGATCTGGGCATAGGGATCGTTGAGTAATTCCGGATCAATTTTTCTGATCTCATCTTCGATGTCAATGGCAATCTCAAGACTTTTCTCAGGGGAAAGATAGGGTGTAATGATGTTTTCATAATGTCTGAACACATTGGGCGCCAGCGCCTCCAGAATGGTTTTTCGATTGTTCAGCCGAATTCTGATAGTAGCCTGTTTCCCATATCGCCCCGGTAGTCCATCCAGCATAGAATTGGTGAGTCCCACATTCAGATATGTCGGCATAAATCCCGGCAGATATACCGGCATGGTCGAACGCATGGCTATCAGAAGCGGATCCCGGGAATCGCCGATTTTACGCCCGCTCAGTTTTTCCAGATTTTTAATACAATCAATCAGTTGTTTTTGTCTCTCATCCTCCCCCAGAGTGTATGCCGAAGACGAAAGTACATTGAAATCCGGTGTGTTGAATCCTTTACGGGAAAGATTAAGCAGGCAGGCGCCTTTATCTCCGATTTGAAAAGGAGAATAGTCTTTGGTAACAGTATAGGGAACAACATATTTATTCTCCACCAGATCCCCCGTTTTTAAGAAACGGGAACGCATGTTACTGTACAGATCCTGTTTTATCTCGGTCAATTTCTTCTGTGCATGCTTGTCTCCCTGCCTGGCATGGTGTATTAAATTTATATGATTCTGCTTGTCTGTGTTTGAAACCCGATCCAGATATCGAATATCATAATCCCGGACTTTAACAGTAACCCGTTCCCCCTGCCGGGTGATATAATCAACTTCAGCAGAGTTATATCCCTCTGGGCGAACCATTTTTTGCTTCCCTAATCGGTGTTCGAGATTTTCCAGTATCAACCGGGCGCTGGTGTATTCTGCCCTGACCTGAGTGATTTCAGTGACATCTTTGTTCATCTCAATATTCCTTTCAGTGATCCGATGGGGCTCTGGTCCTTCTTGGTTTGCCGGATCACCCACAATCTTGTTTCCAAATACCTGTGTTTGGAAACCAGGGTGGAATATAGATTGTAGCAGTTATTTATAACTCATAATCAATGTTAGTAAACTCAATTTCATTTAATATGGTATGCCATTCTTGTTCAAGCATATCTAAATCTTTTCCAGTTATCGCTGGAATAGAGTGCCACCCTTTCTTCCATACACCTTTCACGATTTCTGAACTGTAGTTTTCGTACAGAAATTTTACAAAACTGCCGGCTTGTGGATAGGTGATCAAGTCATTATATGAATTGAACTTGGTTATGAGAGATTTTAATGGCACCAATGTGTGTTTTTCCATCAGATATTTGCACAGTCCATGTAAACTGTATCCATGCCAACCATCATCAGAATATACTGCCAATCCTTCTTTAATCCATGTCTGTGAATCCCCCCATACATTTATAGATATGATGTGAGTGATCTCATGATGTGATGTTGCTGCTTTTATAGCTTTTGAATATACGTAGCAGGCTACATTATGCTTTGGAAATGCGCTGCCGTTTGTCTCCCAGCCTAAAAGATCTTTCATTGTTTTGCGTGAATCGACTATAAAAATATGGATAGTATCATTATAAGCATTCTCACCTAACAGCGAAAGTATATGAGAATATGATTTTTCAACTCCGTTTTTTAAAACTGATAGATTCTTATGTGCGTAAGTTTCTGCTTCAAAATACAGTTTACAATGTGAAGTGGTTTCCGTTTGCCACTTCATATTTTTATGGTTGTATAATTCTTCTGCAGAAGGTCCATTGAAAACAATCAGGCTGCACGTAATTAACAAGAGACAATTTATTAATATGACAAAAGCTGGAAAATATTTGTGTTTTACATATAATGACATTTGGTTATCTACGTATGCTTAATATTATATTTAGATTTCCCTGGGCATGCTTACCCGGTTTGTTGTCTTATGAAGCTTCTCATATAACACTTTTTAGAATGGATTCAATCAGCAGTTTTCCCAGCTTTGTAATGCGAAAAGATACCAGTTTTTCTGACGTGAAAGTTTTGTTTTTTCCGATATCTTCCTCCTTGACTTCGTGATGTGTTTCAAGGATACCGAATTCACTGTGTATTCCAATAACAATAATTTCCACAGCTCCCCGCAAATGGATGTGGTGAAATGTTTTATCTGAAGAGGTCCAGGTGAGACCGGACGACTCGATAATTGAATCTGCAAAATCCTTAAAGTGAATCTCGTCTTTTTCCATAGCAGACAGAAAATGCTGGAGAGTTACAAATTGAAAATTTTGAGGCAGGTTTTCGCCCATTCCTTCAACAGGATAGGCAATGAGCCAGTTCACCCTATGCCACCAGATCATTATCAGTATACATAGCTGATTCAGTGGTGGCTGATCCAAAAATTTTTTACCAGCTGGTGTCAATCGCCATTGCCTGCCAGGAGAAATTTTAACAAGTTTACCAACTTCGGCCAGAATATGCGGAAAAAAATTGGACCATACTTCTTCTTCACTGCGGACCTTATATATTCTTTCTCCGAACTTGGTTTCTAATTCTGGTGGATTGACCAGTTTTTTCGATAATTCACCTACCATTTTCAAAGGCATATTGCCGGTGCTTCGGGTACCTATGATTTTATTTTCCTGAACGAATTGCAGCATAGTTTCCACATTTCTTCGAAATTCAAGAGAAGCTGCCTGTTGACTTACTTCATTTTCTTTGTATAAATCCGGATAATCATTACAATTTTTAAAATAATCCATCTTTGCTCCTCAATAGTCCCGGATTTTTCAGTCCTAAGGGATCATATGTTACATTTCAAGTATTCTGTTAATTCTTTCTTGGGTCTCCTGGCTGAACTCTTTTAAGGTTTTTTGCTCTATAAGATTATGTTTAACCAATTCAGCCATCTGGAATATTGCATTGCTACGCCTGGGGTTATCAAACATTGTTGCAATTTTCCTGTCTTCTTGTCTTATTAATTTCCAGAGTTTTAAATAGGTTTTATGATTATCATTTGTTTTGTTGTTTATGAGATTTTCAATTTTTTTCAAAATTCTCTCACAGGCAACATCAAGTAAATCTTTTTTTATTGATCTCAACTTTTTCCAATCTCTTTCAGGAATTCTTTCCATGTATTGCCTCTTATATTTATTAAATGTTTTCCAGGATCTCCGGTTTCCTGGGGTGTTTAATTTACGATAGTGACAAAAAATCAATCTATATTAATTATAATAATAATTTTCAATTTTAACCAGTGGCAGTCCCCCTTTTTTTTATTCTGGGGCTGTCCAATAGGTTCTAAAATGATGGAACCACAGAGGACACAGAGAAATACATAGAGATTCAGTGCTCCGCAGGGGTAAAATACCTTATGCGTTAATTTTTCTTTCTACAATTTTTTTCATTTTGATAGCCGTAGTTCCAACTCCCGATATATTAGAAGCTGCTGTTTCAATAGCATCTTTGGCATACTCCAGGAGAGCTACGCCTCCTGTACCCTGCAGTTGTGCTTCCATACTTTCAAATTGAACATAGGTTTCATATTCATCAAGTTCTTTGATTCTGGATATCCTTTTATCCTTAAAGGGATTTTTTCTTGAGGAAAAATCCTTGATACTTTCAATCTTTTTAGGTTTAAATGGTGTTAACTTTTTAGTCTTTTCATACTTAATGCGGAGATTACGTATGTTCTCCATTTCCTGATTAACTTCCAGCTTAACTGATTCTGCCTGACGAATTTTTTCCTGAGCAAATTCAATATTTTTTGTGGCAATGATTTTTACTGTTTCAAAAATATTTATCATAGCTTTCTCATAATCAGGACTGTGTTTTTTTTCTCTTACCACAAACATTTCCCAGGCTTCAAGGATTTGTTCTTCTGATTCTTCATTCCATATCATCCATGCAATTCTCTTAAGTTCTTCTTGCTGTAATGAGCTCAGTCTTTTATTGTTATAATTATATTTACTCTGGCATGAAATTAATATGGGTATTACTAATGCTATTGTCCCTGAGAAAAAGATGGTGAGTAATTTTTTTTTCATTTAAATCCTCCTTGCATGCAATAAATATATTTTTTTTCTACTATCGAAGGTGTTCTTCACCTTCGATAGATGCATGACATGAAAATTATTGCCATATTTTTTCAATATGTAAGAACCCTGGTTTGTTTAACAAGTAATTCCCTACACTTGAGTAAATTCAATCTTTAATTGTTGATGTAATAAAATACATTTTTCTATTCATTTAGTAAACATGTTGTTTTTTTCGATATATCGGCGAGGTGAAGAACACCTCGCCGAGCGTTAAGTCTTAACTGCATTTTTAAAGAACTCTTTTTTCCAGCGATATAACTGATTGGGATGGATTCTATGCTTTTCACAAATATCCGGGACTGAAATATTTTTTTCAAAATGTTCACGAAGAATAGAAACTTTCTGCTCAGGGGTGTAACGTCTACGTTTCATAATACGGTCTCTTTTCTGTGGTTAAAACCACCTTACTTTAAGACCGAATTATTCAAATTTCAAGTGAAGCGTGTCAGTTCATGCAATGGTTAACAATTTATTTTATCTTCTTCGAGTTTCCTGAATAATATCTATAATTTCTGATGATGAAATATCTATATTAATACCTTTTACATTTAAAGGTGATTTATTAGGGTTGAATGATTTTATTATAAATGTAGAACCATCTCTTTTTTGAATAATTACCTCTCCATCAGTTTTTACTTTATTCAATACACTTGCAAAATTTTGACGAGCTTGGGTAAATGTATACTTTTCCATAATCATACCTCTATTGTCTTGATTGCTGCTTGTTTTGATATATTTAATAATTCTTTATCCAATGTCATTAAAGGGGCATGTTCACTTTGTGAACATGCAATAAAATATGCATCACATGCATAAATATTATATTTATTTGCTATCTCAATTGCGGGTACTAAATCTATATCAATAAATCTAATAGGTATTTCATTATAATATAATAGCACTTTTCTTGCCTGGTTTAGTGTTATTTTTTTCCTTTTAAACATACAAGAAAAAGCATTCCCAATTTCCCACTTTAATGAGGTTGGTGCAATCAGATTAGCATTTTCAGTTAAAGTTATTATTTTACGTTTATGTTTTTCATTAGTTAAAACTGCAATTATTATGGATGTATCAGTAACTATCTTCATTTCAATTCCTTTTATTGTACATATGTACAATAATATACTAAATAATATTCTATTAGTCAAGATTTTTATTTGTTAACATCGCAGATCAGCCGCGCTGCTTTTTGGCGTCGGCTGAATTTGCCTAGTTATGTGATCATTAAGCTTCAGAGCTGATAAGTTGCCCCTGCTTTGAGCACTGTGGTCTCAGAATTGAGTTCACTCTTAAATTTATCTATTGCATAATCGCATGTATCATGTGCTGAAAGGAACACATGCTTGGGGTTTATAGCATTCAAATTATCTATAGTACGCTTCAAATCATCGTCTGTGATTCGCTGCCAAGGAGGTTTGCCAGTACCCCAGATCATTTGCACCTTGAGGCCAGGTTTACGAAGGGGACTATCGGTTACAGGAAAGTGCAGGCCGCCTCCAATGGCGTATATCGGCTCATCAGACAGGCGTTTGATCATCTGAACAATAACTTCGATGGTTGGATGGCCACATCCCGTAAATATTACCAGCCCTTTATCTTTTAGATGGGCCACAAGGGCCTGTTCTTCAGTCCATCCCATTAAAAAAAGGCTCCTGGCCAAAGGACCAGTTGAGGCAACTCCTGCTGCCAGCATCCTTGGGCCCTCAACGACTTTGGTTTGTCCTCCCTCCATATTGGCTTCGGCGGGTAAAAAACAAAGAAGTCCTTCAATTCCACCAATCTCTTGCGGCACAGTTACCTTATTTTTCCGTACAGCCTTGAAGCCCCCCATGTGGTCTGGATGGAGATGTGATATTGTCAAGGCATCCACCTGCTCCATCTTGAATCCAATTTTTTTTGCATTGTGGGCTAAAGTTGGGTTTTCCGGACCATATCCTAGATCAAAGAGTAAAGATCCAAGATCAGTTTTTATCAAATAGGATACCCCGGGTGCGCCAAGAAAGTTTTTATCCACTTTCTGTTCTACAAGGGCCGTTATTTCAAAATTGTCAAGTTGGGGTATTTCTAAAGGTACAGCGCGTTCCATTCGTTTTTTGTTAACATTTTGTGATTTTACGATATTTTGCTTGTAGCGACGATTTTTTACAAAAAGCATGGGAAAAAGGACCGGCGAAAATAAACCGATAATTGGCCACCACGCAGGAGAAAAACGGTTAGACATTTTAATCTTCCTTTCGCTGAGTCTTTGCTTTCAAGCTCATTTAAGATCCCTGAAAATCCTTGATTTATCCACATAACGTGATAATCAATGGTTTTGCCTCAAAAGTTACTATAAATTTAATAAAATCGTTGCGAGGCAAAATCCATGCATTAACAGGTTAGCCATCTCAATTGAGTTTATCAAATGACTCAGGTTCTTTATCAGGAATTTTCTCTAATACTTCTTTAAATCTTTTGACATCTCCACGTTTTGCACGTTCCTCTAAATATCTATTAGTCTCCAAAGCAGATATTTTTTCTGCTAATGCTGAATTGATAAATTGATTTATAGATATTTTATCTTCCGAGGCTAATTTTTTTATTCTTTTATGTAATGACTCTGGTATTCTTAAACTTAAGGTACTCATTTTTTCTTCTCCAATAAATTTATAAATTCTTGTGGTGATAATATTTTGATTCCTAATTTTTCTGCCCCTTGAAAGTCTTTTTTATTTATAGCAAGCTTATTTAATTCTTGAGTGATTATAGATTCGTATTCTAGTATCAAAGGTACCGATATGTTTATTTTGAACTTATCTTTCTCTAATAATGAAATTAATTGAAACGACGCTCCTCTTTTTGACCTGAGTGCTGATATTAAAACATTTGTATCTAACACTATGTTATATTTTTTCATGATGGTATTATATGTAATACCTAATTAAAATGCAAATTATTTTTCTTTTGCGTCATTCTTTTTAAACATGATTGCAAGCAACAGCATCGCCACTGGAGCGGTTATTGTCCAGGGAATCGCTAACAGCAACAACCTTTCTGAAAACGTAGGGTAGAAATATACAAGTCCGATTAAAGGAGTGACGAGAGCATTCGCCACAAATGCAATTCCAACCCATCTTTGGAATCCTTGTTTTTCAAAAACTGGAAACGCCAATAACATCGCTAAGCCCATCGATATATACCCGATTGCATCGAAGTCCCAAAACATCGAATGTGGTGTTTGAATAAGAACACTTGTCTTTTCCAAGGTGCTTTTCAATGTCATTGGAATCACTGTGGCTAATTGAACGACATAATTTGCAGTGACAAATACTGCATAAATAATTGTAAAAATGAGCGCAGCATGGCTCCAAAATTTTTTATCCGCTGGTGTGACATAGTGAAGGGCCAACATTTCAAGGACGAAAGGAATCACAATACACAGAGAGAATCCATATATGAAAATCTCATCTAGGGGGTATTTGAGAACCCTTAAAAGCTGCAAAGTCTGGACGATAACAAATAACGCATTTGCAATAAAAGCTGCCATTCCAAACCTGAAACCGTATAAATTCACTTTCTGATACATTTCTTATTCTCCTAATTTCCCAAAAAACATACACCATTTTTTTAAGCTTTAAAAAAATACTACTCTATTCCTTAAAAGCTTCGCCAGCTGCGTATGTATCAAAGAATTCTTGAAATTTCTGTATTTTCCCATCTTTAATTACCCAAAGATGCACAAAATCTGATTCATATATTTTTTGGGTCGGGATCGCTAAACATTTAATGTATCCAAAGACTGCTACTGTATCGGCATCGGCCAGCATTTTCTTTGGTTCCAGGATGAGTATCTCTTCGTTTTCTTTACCAATATCTATCCATTCCAGGAATCCTTGATGACCAAATCGTGTACCGCCAGCCGGATTATAAGGATTCTCGGGTTCTCCCCATTCAACATCCTGGCTTATCAGCTCAAGTATTGCGCCAATATCCTTTTTTTCAAACAGCGTGTAAAGATGCTGGACGATTCTGATATTTTCGTTTTGAGTGGCCATTTTGCAATCTCCTTATCATAAAACAATGACGGAGTAATAATACTGTAAGAATTATGATTCAATTCTACAGCAGTTTGAATCCGCCGCTTGAATGAGAACTTCTGCCCTTCACAATCACTCTATAGAGATGGGTATCGCTTGTTTATGCAAGATTTCTCACCCATAGCGTAAAAGTTTTTCACCCAGTTTAAATAGATATTTCAAAGAAAACAAGACAAGGCCTGTCACTATGGCTATGGATAATATTAACAGATAAACCTCAACACCTTTATGTAAATATTCTTTGATTATTACTATTGAGATCGGCAGATTCAATAATATTCCTGTGAGTAGCCCAGGTGCATATTTCTTTAACAATAAAGTTGCGACTAAGTGTGGAAGAATGGCATTCACACCCATCATTCCTATAAATCCAAGATAAAGATAATTGGGTATACTTCCAGGTTCATCAGACAAAATGTCCACCAGTGTCACCAAATACCCAATCATTGTAATTATTATGGTAGCAAAAATATAATGACTTTTTTCCACAGGAGCATGAAATTTCCTTGCCTGTTTTGACCATTCAGGCAGCCATGCGGATTCTTCCAGGTTATGAAGTGTGAATCCCATTAAAAAGAGCAATTTAATTGATAGTATCATTGAATCGGTCATCACTGTTTCTCTTTTTTCTACTAATATTGAGAAATTGAGTGGCTGGTCAATCTACTGATAGACCGGCCCCTTATTGCAGTCCCAGGAGCTTCCTTCTGAATAGTAGGGCTAAAGATATGGTCGCGCCTGGCAATGTGACGGCCCAAAGAGAGGCTCCCCATATTAAAGGATGATAGAATGTCTGCAGAGCAATAAATGGTAAAATAAGGCCATTTGCAATCAGAAACCACCGGACCGTCTTTTCCAATCCTGACCCCATGAAGACGAATGCAGCAAAAAGGGTAGCCAAACTCATAAAGCTGTATCCAAGAAGGTCAACTGAATATGTAAAAGAATTAAAGACATTGAACAGAAACGGTCTGATACTTTCGCTGACTTCGCCTCGATAAAGGGCCGGGGCAACAAGTGTCAGCTGGACAAAGTAGTTCATGCAGATCAGAGTGCCATACATAATTGAAAAAGAAAGTCCCGTTCGACTCCAGATTCGTCTATGCGCAGGTGCTTGACTGTGGACACTTCCCATCATGACCACAAATGAGATCCCAAGAAACAGGGAAGGCACAAGGAGAACCACAAGGCCAAACCAGGTGCTGTCATTCTCTGGGCCTCCGCCTGAGCCCATGAGACCGAACCATTCAGCCAATTGCCCAATGACGTACACAACGCTGAAAACTGAAGCCAGCACCGCTGACCAGAAACCGAGCTTATAAACATTTTTATCAATTTCCAATGGTATTTCCTCTTTATAATGTCCAAGATAAACTTATGCCTTCACGTTGGAATAGACCGTTTGCTTGACTTTCTTTTGCGAGTCGGTTTATCACAGCCTGCTATAATGGCAAACAGTCATTTAGCATGACTTTAAGGCAATTAGAATATATACACTAAACTTTCATTATTAGTGATTTTGTTCCAAGATCTCATGTCTAAAACATAACGTTTTAATCAATGGTTTTGCCTCAAAATAGTACTGTCAATTTTATTTAAAAAATTACGAGGCAAAATCCATTGCATTAACAGATTATGTGTTAATCTTATTATTTCTGATTCTCTAATGTCCAAATCATTAAATATTCTTCGGCATTACATACAGGAATGATACTTTTTTGATAATCCTTTTTATTTCTTGTAATTATAAAACCGACATCCTTCGATTTTGCTGTATGATATTGAATTGCATCTTCAAAATCAATAAAATTTGAATCTAAGGCTAA